>ENA-ORLY01000706-ORLY01000706.1-human-gut-metagenome-genome-assembly--contig:-NODE-706-length-44961-cov-12.891164_pt1 | contig 44961 bp, 41 predicted proteins | sample MGYA00243071_ERZ508832 | MGnify/ENA primary metagenome ERZ508832 (study PRJEB26277, sample SAMN04329777) | human gut metagenome | biome: human-associated habitat | host: Homo sapiens | place: USA... | reverse complement strand
CGGAGCAGCCCCAGCAGATGCCCACGCCCCTGCCCCAGAAGACGTGGCAGAAGATCGGGGAGCGGATGCAGACCGAGCTGGACCTGCGGGATAAAGAGGCGGGTGAGGGGGCCGACGCGCTCAAGGAGCAGGTCAAGGCCGCCAACCGCAGCCGCCGCAGCTACAAAGATTTCCTGCGCCGGTTCTGCATCACCCGGGAGGAAGTGCACCTTGACCCGGATGAATTTGATCTGAACTTTTATACCTACGGCCTTTCGGTCTACGGCAACATGCCTCTCATTGAGCCGCTGGAGACCCGGGAAAGTAAGAAAATCGAGGAGCTGGCCCTCGTCATTGACACCAGCTATTCCACCTCCGGCGAGCTGGTGCGGGCGTTCCTGGCCGAGACCTACACCCTGCTGAAAGGGCGGGAAAATTTCTTCCACCGGATGAACCTGCACCTGATCCAGGCGGACAACACCGTCCAGCAGGACCTGCTCATCCGCAATGAAGACGAGCTCATCCATGCCATGAACCATTTCCAGCTGCGGGGCGGCGGCGGAACGGATTTCCGCCCGGCGTTCGAGTATGTTGATCGTCTGTGTGCCGAAAAGCAGTTCACCAACCTGCGGGGCCTGCTCTACTTTACGGACGGAATGGGCACCTACCCGGCCCGCCGCCCGCCGTATGAAGCCGCGTTCCTTTTTCTGGGGGAGCGGTTCGACGATGCCAATGTGCCGCCCTGGGCCATGAAAGTGGTGCTGGACGAGGAAGAGTTTGCGGGCCCGGCGGCCCGGTCGGCTTCGGCGCTGGCCGAGGCCATGAGCGAGGAGGACGACCTCTACCGCGACCTCAATAATTCGTGAATCACAATGCGTGAGGAGTTTGCTATGAACATCAAACGTGCCAAAGAAGAAATTGAGCATACCGTCAAGGCCTACCTGGCCAAGGATGCTCTGGGCGAGTACGCCATCCCGGCCATCCGCCAGCGGCCCATCCTGCTGATGGGCCCTCCGGGCATTGGCAAAACGCAGGTCATGGAGCAGGTGGCCCGGGAGTGCGGTGTGGCGCTGGTGGCCTACACCATCACCCACCACACCCGCCAGAGCGCCGTGGGCCTGCCCTTTATCCGCCAGCGCCATTATGGCGACAAGGATGTCTCGGTGACGGAATACACCATGAGCGAGATCATCGCCAGCGTGTACGCCAAGATGGAGGCCACCGGCCTTTCTGAGGGCATCCTCTTCATTGATGAGATCAACTGTGTGTCCGAGACGCTGGCCCCCACCATGCTGCAGTTCTTACAGTGCAAGACTTTTGGCAACCAGGCGGTGCCGGCAGGCTGGGTCATCGTGGCGGCAGGCAACCCGCCGGAGTACAACAAATCCGTCCGAGATTTCGATATCGTCACCCTGGACCGTGTCCGCCGGATGGACATTCAGCCCGACCTCTCGGTCTGGAAAGATTACGCCCGCGGGGCCCGCATCCACAGCGCCATCCTGAGCTATCTGGAGCTGCACCCGCAGAACTTCTACCAGATCAACGCCGATGTGGACGGCACCCAGTTTGTCACCGCCCGCGGCTGGGAGGACCTCTCCAACCTGCTGGACACCTACGAGACGCTGGGCCTGAAAGCAGACGAAGACCTCATCCGGGAGTACATCCAGCACCAGAAGATCGCCGAGGACTTCTCGGCCTACCTGGACCTCTACTACAAGTACCGCGACGATTACGGTGTGGAAGACATTCTGGCCGGGCAGGTCAAGCCTGCTGTCTACGCGCGGCTCCTCAACGCGCCCTTTGATGAGCGTTTGAGCCTGGTCAGCCTGATCCTGGCGGGCCTTGATACCCGCTTTACGGCCTCCCGCCAGCAGGACGCCGTGGCCGATGCATGCTATGCGTTCCTGCGGCAGGCCAAGCAGGGCTTTGCCACGGTGCCGGAGGATATCCCGGACGGCCCGGCGGTCTATTTCAGCCAGATGGTGGCCGATTACGACGCCGAGACCCAGAAGCAGCGGGCCGCCGGCCTGCTGAGCCGGGACGCGTTGAACACCCGCCTGCGGGTGTATGCCGTTCTCCGTGCCTGGGAGGCGGAGCTCCGCCGTGCCAAGGCCGTGGGCACGCAGCCCGCGTTTGACCTGCTCCGCACCCAGTTCCAGAGCCTTGCCGAGGAGCGGGAGAATGCCCAGAACACAGCTTCTGCCACGCTGGAAGCCGCCTTTGATTTCATGGAGCAGGCCTTTGCCGAGAGCCAGGAGATGGTGGTGTTCGTCACCGAGCTGACCCTCTCGCCCGCGGCCCATGCGTTCATTACCGAGAACGGCTGTGAGAGGTACTTCCAGTACAACAAGGACCTGCTGCTGGACCACCGCAAAGCGGCCCTCCAGCAGGAGCTGGCGGCGGAAGAGCGGCGCCACGGCGGCATCTGAGCCGTTTCAAAATGTAAGAGAAAACGCCAAAAGGCGGCATCCTCCCGTGCAGAGGATGCCGCCTTTTTTGGAAAAGAAGATTGGAAATATCGCTTGAAAAAAGAACTCAGACCAGCCCGGTGACCTGGGGCAGAACCATGGACACTGCCGGGATGTAGGTGACCAGCAGCAGGCCCAGGATGATGGCTGCATACGATCATACTTTTTGAGTTCGCTTCCCGGTGTTCTCAGAGCCGCGTACTTCCTCGTGGTAAAAATAATCCACAATGACCGGATGCCCCGGCTCTGCCCGGCCGTAGGGGAGTTCGTTGTCCACAAAGGGACAACCGCATTCTCTCGAAAGGTGCTCCGCCTGCTCTTCCAGACCACGGAAGTAGCTTCTGTCTCCCTTGTTGTAGATGATGTCGTATAGGGGGAACAGGTGGGGATATTTCTCCCGGATATAGTCTAAAATGTCTTTTTTGAAGCCGCCCCGCAGGTTCAGATTTTCCAGCCACACCAGGTCGCACTGGTTCTTTACCCGGTGGAAGATGGCCTCGAAATCCGTGATACCGGGAAAAACCGGAGCGATAAAGCACACGGTACGGATACCTGCGTCATAAACCTGCTTCATGGCATCCAGCCGCCGCTGGATGCTGACGGCATTGTCCATATCGTTTTTGAAGTCCTCGTCCAGTGTATTGATCGACCAGGAAACAGTGACTTTTCCCATCTCTTTCAGCAGGTCGATATCCCGTACTACCAGATCAGACTTGGTGCAGATCAGAATCTCTGCGCCGCTGTCTTTCAGCTGCCACAGCAGCTTGCGGGTATTTTCAAACTGCTCCTCCTGAGGCTGGTACCCATCCGTCACCGAGCCGATGACCACACGCTGTCCGGCATACTTCCGGGGATTTTTGATGGCAGGCCAGTATTTCACATCCAGAAAAGCACCCCAAGGCTCCGTATGGCCGGTGAACCGCTTCATAAACGAAGCGTAGCAATACTTGCAGCCGTGGGTACAGCCCACATAAGGATTGACCGAATAGCCGCCCACCGGCAGGGTGGATTTTGTCATGATATTTTTTGTCTCCACGTCCCGGATCAGGATGTCATTGTTGTTCACTTCCGCCATGTTTTTGTACCTCCAATACCCGGCAAAAGGCCGGGGGCATCTCTTGTACCATGCTTTCCTCGCCGATAATGGGAAGCAGATTTTCTTTCATGAACACCGGGATGCCCAGTGCGTGAGCCTGATCGGTCAAATTCCTCACCCACTCCGGTTTGGATACGGCTTTACCCTTCCTGCGCCCGGTCTCAGTACCGATAATGATCCATTCGATGCCAGTAAGATCTACTGCGCCGATGTCATCAAACATGGGCTCAAAGGTCACATGGTAATGCCCACCGCTGATGTGCTCCCGCAAAGTCTGGATGCGGCCCTTTTCCCTGCTGGAGGTTACAGTCACGCCGAACCAGGCGTTGTCTAATGGGGTGGAAAAGACGATGTCCCCCGGTCTCTTCGTCAAGAACAGATACTGGTGCTGTGGGTTTTCGGTCATCTTGGAAAATACCTGTTCCCGCCACCCCGGCTTCCAATGGGCAAAATCACTCATGCCGGTGAGCAGGAAATTTTGAGGACGCATCTTCTCCATCAACCGCAGCTTATCGGGGAAAAACTCCGGCTTTTCAAAATCATCAATCATGTGGAACCTGCGGACATTGTTTCTGGCATAGCAGTAGCTGCACCCGATGTTACAGCCGATCACGAGATTCATATTTTGAATACAATCCTTAATGCAGACAGTCACCGCTGATGCCTCCTCCTGCTCCCCAATTTAATTTTCTGCTGCAGACGCGACTTTGCCAAAGCCATTCCAGGCATTGGGAGAGATATAAACGGTTGCCTCCACAATGTTTAGTTCTTTCATAAGGTTCAAGCCTTTCTATAAATTTCAATGATTGACGGGACTACGATACGCTGATACAATTATTATACTTGATTGCGTTTTACAATCAAGTACGCAAATCATTTGCACCTGGTATAAAAACACTACTATGAAGAAACGGAGAATGAAAGAATCATGACATATGAGGAATTCAAGCAGAAAGTCAGCAGTGTAATTCTGACAACGCAGGGAAATTGTCCGGTCACGCCAGTGATTCAGATGCTCCAAGGAAAATGGAAACTGCAAATTCTCTATGAGCTTTGTATTAAATCACCCATGCGTTTCGGTGAATTGAAAAAGGTACTAAAGCCAATCACAAATACGGCGCTGACAAATGCCCTCAAAGAGTTGGAAGTCGATGATTTAATACAACGAATCCAGTACAATGAGATGCCGTTGCGAGTAGAATACTCCCTAACACAGAAAGGACAAGATTTGTTGCCGGTATTTTATGCCATTATGCAGTGGGGAATAAAATATATCCCTTGAATTTCTATTTTTAATGGGCTGATTTGGGCTCCGCACATTTTTGCACACCGGAACGACTGGATAACGGATGTAAGAGAAAATAACAGATGCAAAGGATGCAGCAGATGTAAAATGTGAATTTACGATAAAACGATAAAAGCAGCAAATCAACGCAATTTCGAAAATTGACGATTGTTGCACATCGACTTTTCTTAATGAAAGCTTATCGCATTTGTAACATTCTTTTCACAACTTTCTCGTATTATCTTTCAATAATAAGCACAAAGGCAGGTACACCATGTTTCCACAGTGTACCTGCCTTTTTCGTCTTTACGGGTTCGGTGTACCTACTACACCAATCCGTCTATTCACTTGTTACACCACACCGCTTTGTAAGGCTCCTTTTCGGGAAAACGTCCCAAAATTGGTGTAGTTGTGGTGTAGTACCGCAGATGCCGCTTGAAATCCGTCTAAAAAATAATCGTATCTGCGTTTTAATTTTGCATTTTACTGCTCGATCGGCTTCATCGTGGGGAACAGCAGCACATCACGGATAGAGGCACTATCGGTGAGCAGCATCACCAGACGGTCTACGCCGAAGCCCAGACCGCCCGTGGGGGGCAGACCGTACTCCAGTGCGTTGACGTAGTCGTAGTCCACCTGTGCCTTGCACTCGGGCTCCAGCGCCTTGCGCTCGGCCACCTGACGCTCGAAGCGGTCCTTCTGGTCGATGGGGTCGTTCAGCTCGCTGAAGGCGTTGCCGTACTCGGTGCAGTCGATGAAATACTCGAAGCGCTCGGTGAAAGCGGGATCATCCGGCTTGCGCTTGGCCAGCGGGCTGATCTCCACGGGGTAATCGTAGATGAAGGTGGGCTGGATCAGCTTGTCCTCCACAAAGGCATCGAAGAACTCGGCCAGAATGGCGCCCTTGGTGGGCACCTCGGGCAGCTCCACGTTGTGCGCCTTGGCGGCAGCGATGGCGTCCGCATCGGTCTGCCAGTCGTTGAAGTCCACACCGGAATACTTCTTCACAGCCTCCACCATGGTCAGGCGCTCCCAGTGGCTCATATCGATCTGCTTGCCCTGATACGGAATGACCAGACTGCCGCAGATTTTGAGGGCAAGGCGCTTGTACAGCTCCTCCACCAGATCCATCATGCCATGGAAATCCGTAAAGGCCTGATACAGCTCAATGGTGGTGAACTCCGGGTTGTGCTTGGGGTCCATGCCCTCGTTGCGGAAGATACGGCCCACCTCGTACACGCGATCCATGCCGCCCACGATCAGGCGCTTGAGGTACAGCTCGGTCTCGATGCGCAGCACCATGTCCATGTTCAGGGTGTTGTGATGGGTGTAGAAGGGGCGTGCAGAAGCGCCGATCTCGAAGGGGGTCAGGATGGGGGTATCCACCTCCAAAAAGCCCTTCTCGTCCAGATAAGCGCGGATCTCCTTCAGGATGCGGCTGCGCTTGATGAAGGTGTCCTTCACCTCCGGGTTTGCGATCAGGTCCACATAGCGCTGACGGTAACGCATCTCGGTATCGGTCAGGCCGTGGAACTTCTCGGGCAGGGGGCGCAGGCTCTTTGCCAGCAGGGTCAGCTCAGTGGCGCGCACGCTCAGCTCGCCGGTCTTGGTGCGGAACACCTCGCCCTTCACGCCGATAATGTCGCCCACGTCCAGCTTTTTAAAGGCGGCGTAGGCCTCGTCACCCAGCTCGTCGCGGCGGACATAAAGCTGGATATCGCCCTTGTCGTCGCGCAGGTGGGCAAAGCTTGCCTTGCCCATAACGCGCTTGGACATCATACGGCCTGCCAGTGCCACCAGCTTGCCGCTGTCGGTCTCGTTGGGCAGCTCCTTAAATTCTTCCTTCAGGTCGGCAGAATACGCGTCCTGCGGGAACTTGGTCAGGGTAAAGGGGTCGTTGCCGGCGGCCTGCAGGTCGGCCAGCTTCTGGCGGCGCACCTGTACCTGCTCGCTCTCGGACAGACCCGCAACGGGGTTTCTCTTTTGCTCTTCCATGGTTACTCCTACTTAGTTTGCAGAATGGGTGATAGCCAGCACAGTGTACTCCACGGTCTGGCCGGTGGGCAGCAGCACTTCGACCTTTTCGCCCACAGCCTTGCCCATCAGGGCGTGGCCCACGGGGCTCTCATCGCTGATCTTGCCGTTGAAGGCATCAGCCTCGGTGCGGCCCACGATATCGTATTCCTCGGCTTCGTCCTCGCCGGTCTCGCGGATGGTAACGTGAGTACCCACGGAGACATTATCCACGCTCAGCTCGCTCTCATCGATCACAACTGCGTTCTTGATGGTCTGCTCCAGCTCGGTGATGCGGTTTTCCACCAGACCCTGCGTATTCTTGGCCTCGTCGTACTCACTGTTCTCAGACAGGTCGCCGTGGCTGCGGGCTTCCTTGATCTCTTCAGCCAGCTCCTTGCGGCGGACGGTTTTGAGGTATTCCAGCTCCTCCTGCATTGCCTTCAGACCGGCAGCGGACATCTTGATCTCTTGTGCCATTTGAGAATCTCTCCTTGTTATTAGCTGTATTTCTTTCGCGCAGCCACAAAGCCGCACAGGAATGCCATTTTGACTACACTATTATAATAGCAAGCCGGTGCCTTGTCAACAAAAAAGGCGGTGCTGGGGCAAAAAAAGCACGCAGAACGGAAGAACGGCAGGGGCAGAGCCGATCAAAGAGTGATACTTTCGATAATTCGTGCTCTTTTTGGGCATTTCGCGCCATTTCCCTTCCAAAATACGATAAAATGTAATATAATGGAAGTACCGCAATACATACCCCCCCCCCGTAAATAATACGAGGGGAAAAAGGAGGTTGTACCATGAAACAAGGCAAACTTATCCGACGTGCAGTATCGGCAGCGCTAGCCGGATGCATGATGTTCACCCTCTCAGCCCCAGCTCTGGCTGAGAGCACTGATGCACTGATGCAGTTGAACATCAGCGGCAACCGTGCGGTCAGTGTGCTGGATGCGGAGAACGTCGCAGAGGAGATCAAAATCAATAATAATGTGATCGACCCGGCGGATTATGAGAACATTGTCGTCACCCCAGGCAACTATACCTTCCACTATGACCCGGTGCAGAAGATACTGACATCTACCAATACTACTAAGACGATTAATACTATTACCATTGAGGTGCCGGATGATGTTGACGTGGTGCTGGATGGCAAGGAAAACATTGCAGTCCACAACTTGACCATCAATAGAGCCCACGACGTGACAATTTCCAGCGACAACTACTCCGCTATCGGCCGCAGGGCAGTGATCACCTGCACCGGAAAAGTGACTATCAATGCACCGGAAGGCACCTATGCTATAGGCTATACGAGCAATGCAGATGGTACGCTGATCATCCACAGAGCTAACGAAGTGGAAATCGATGCATCGGGCAGTTCTCGGGTCTTGAGCGGCTATGGCAAGGCTGACATCACTTGCGACGGCCCTGTGACGATTCACGGTGAGAAAGATGGCGGCAGTGTACTCGCAAATGCTGGTAACTTTACCTACCACCGCACGGATGGTGCAGACTACGTCTACTTTACCAGCGAAGACGGGGAAGAGGGAGCCATTGATGCCGGTGTTACCCCCATTGAGGCGAATGCACGCTACAGCTATCTCCGTATTGAAGAAAAGCAGGATGCTCACCTCAAGGTGAACAATGGAACCGCCACAGCAGGCGATACAACCAGCGGAGAACTGGACAGCTTCAACGGTCAAAAAGTGACCGTCACCGCCCAGATCGATGAAACTGACGAGCGAAAATTTGACGGCTGGGAAGTAGTAAATGCTCCCGCAGGCTTTACGATCTCTGCCGAAAAACTGGCGCAGAAGGAATTTTCGTTCATCATGCCTACAGGCAATGTAGAACTGACCGCACACCACAGCAACAAGCTTGAGGTGTCCGGCGGTACTGCCAAAGTGAACGGTAACAGCAATGCAGATTTTGCCCGCCCGGGCGCAGCCGTTACCGTGACCGCAGGCAGCCCCGAGGATTACCAGTTTGACCACTGGGAGGTATCTGGCGGCAATATCGGCAAGACCGAAGAGGAGCTGAAGGTCAGCCCTCTGAGCTTCACCATGCCGGATGCAGCCGTCAAGCTGACCGCTGTCTACAAGGCTGCTGTCAAGGTGAGCAACGGTACTGCCCAAACGGACAATACCACCGGTGAGACGGTGTATGCACTGGAGGGTGCATCCGTTACCGTGACCGGTCACGACAGCAACGCAAGCTTTTCCAAGCTCGTAGGCTGGAAGCTCAAAAAGGGCAGCCTTACTGCAATCATCGATGCGGACGGCAATAGCCTGAATGTTACGGTGGACGCAGAAAACAATTATCTGCTGGATGCCAGCGGGGCAAAGATCAAAAACGAAACTTTTATGTTCACCATGTCTGACAAGCCTGTGGAACTGAGTGCTGTCTACAGTATTCCCGCCATCGCAATGAGTCTGCCGGTCATCGTGGAAGGCGGTACAATCAATGGCACGCAGGACAGCTTTGTGCGCGTAAAGGCGGGCGAAAAAGTCACGATCAAGGCTGATGCACCTGCTGAAAACATGCAATTCCATCACTGGAAAGTGGAAGAAGGCACCAGCGCGGACTTTGGCGTAACGGTCGGCACGCTTGGCTCTGATATGGAGCAGGGTACTGAGGAGATCGCATTCATCATGCCCCGGGGTGCTGTCAGACTGACAGCACAGTGGTCCGCTACTCCGGCGACCCGACCCGATCCAGATCAGCCGCTGGACGAGGATTTCGGTGTTGATACTCCTCAGCCGAAGCCCGAACCTGAAGAGCCCGAAGAGCCCGAAGCACCCGCAGAGTCCGCCGCCGGTGCTATTGCAGCAGTTGCCATTGGCGGCGCAGCAGTCTGGGGCGGCTACGAGATCACTACCCGCGCCATCCTGAAGAACCTGCTGCCCGCAGATGCGGCCATCCCCAAGACTCAGGGCCAGCTGGCTGAGCTGCTGTGGCAGAACGCAGGCTGCCCCCAGCCCACCGTTGCACAAGCCACCGATGCCGCTGCCGCCGCCCGCTGGTGTGTCGAGCAGGGCTATCTGGAAGAGGATTTCGCCCCGGAAAAGTATGTACCCAAATACAAGGTAATCCGTATCCTCAAGCAGGCTAAAAGCGCCACATAACCTCTGATATCATCTCACATCACCGCACAAAAATGGACGGAGGAGCGTCTTTGACGTTCCTCCGTCCATTTTCTTTTAACACACTCAGACCAGCTTTGGCACCTCTGCGGTCAGCAGCTCGGCCAGCCGGGCGTGACCCTTGCAGGTCAGGTGCATAAAGTCCACCTCGTTGAACTCACACTCGGCGGCGTCCATAAAGTGCACGCCCTGCCGCTCGGCTACGATGCGCAGCTGTTCGGCGACCCCGCGGGATTTCTCCACGCAGCCTGCGCCCATGACGGCATCGTGGAAGCCGTCCTTGATGCAGGGCGGTGCCACCACCAGAATGTTAGGCGCTTTGCCACCCCAGCAGTCCACGCTCTTGACCTTGAGCAGCAGCCGCTCCATGCCCGCGCCGATGCAGGCGGCGTTTGCGCCAAAGCGCTCCTTAACGTCGTTCGTGCCCAGCATGATGATGAGCAGGTCGATGACCTCGTGGCTCTTGAGCAGGGCGTAGGCCACGCTCAGCGCATCCATGGACTCATGCAGCGGGTCCACGAACACGGTGGTGCGGCCGGAAAGTCCCTCCTCGGTGACCAGATACTCCTCGCCCAGCGCCTTTTGCAGACGGCAGGTCCAGCGCTCGTCCTCGTTGAAGCGGATGCCGTGGTCGGCGCAGTCGTTGGGGTCGGCGCAGTAGCCGTGGGTGTTGGAATCACCCAGACAGAGAATATGCTTTTTCATAACCAAATCACTCCTTTTCCATCGTCTGCCGGAAGTAGTATACAGCGCCCACCATACCGGCATCGTTGTGCAGCTGTGCGGCACGAATTTCCAGTCCTTCGGCAAAGGCGGGCATGACGGATGCTTTCACCTTTTCAGCGATAGGCTCGATGAGCAGCTTCTGCTGGGCGGACACGCCGCCGCCGATCAGGATCAGCTGCGGGTTGAAGATATGCACCATGCCCGCCAGCCCCTGCGCGATCTCGTCCGTCCATGCGTCCAGCAGCGCCAGCACGGTCTCGTTGTCCGCTTCTGCGGCGGCAAAGATGGCGCGGCCATCCTTCCATGCCGGGTCTTTTTCCTGTGCGGCGCGCACCAGAGCAGTGGTGGCAGCGTAGCGCTCCCAGCAGCCCTTTGCGCCGCAGGTGCAGTCCACGCCGTCCAGCGCATGGGTGCGGTAGTGGCCCAGCTCGCCGCCCAGACCCCGCGCACCCTCCAGCAGACGGCCTCCGGTCAGGATGCCGCCGCCTACGCCAGTGCCCAGCGTCACGCCGATGACGTCCGTATAGCCCTGTGCACCGCCGACCCACACCTCGCCCAGCGTCATGCAGTTGGCGTCGTTGGCTACCGTGACCGGCAGACCAAAGGTCTTTTCCAGCTCCGCCTTGATGGGTGCGCCGATGTAGTTGGGCAGGTTGCCGCAGGTGCCCGCCACGATACCCTTGCGGCTGTCGATCTGCCCGGTGGCAGAAACGCCGATGCCCGCAAGGCTTTCCGCCGGGACGCTCTGCGCGGCAAGGAAAGCTTGTGCAGCCTTCAGCACGGTGGTCAGGATGGGGGTGCGGTAGCCGTCAAAGCTTACGCTCTCTTCGGCTTTCGCCAGCACCGCACCGGTCTCGTCCACGATGCCCAGCTTGACGGCGGTGCCGCCGATATCGATACCAAGATAGTGTTTCATAGCAGGCACTCCCTTGTGTTATTTTTTAGCGGCGTTGATGGCACCGGTAAAGCGTGCGGTGATCTCTGCCGGGCGGGTAATGGCACCGCCCACCACCAGTGCAAACGCACCGGCCTCCAGCGCCTTGACCGCCTGCTCCGGGTAGTGGATATGACCCTCGGCAATGATCTTTGCCGGGCACTCTGCGGACAGCTTGCGGATGAAGTCAAAGTCGATATCATCAATGCCGGTGGTCTCCGGGGTGTAGCCGCGCATGGTGGTGCCTACAAAGTCGGCACCTGCCTCGGCGCAGAGCATGGCGTTTTCAAAGTTATCGCAATCAGCCATCACCAGCTGCTCAGGGTACTTTGCCTTGATGGCGCGGATGAACTGTGCCGAGGTGGAGCCGTCCGGGCGCAGCGCACCGGTGCCCTGCACGGCAAGGATGTCCACCCCGCAGGCCACCAGCTCGTCCACTTCCTTCATGGTGACGGTGATGTACATGGGCGTGCCGGGGTAGTCCTTTTTGATGATGCCGATGACCGGCAGGTCCACCACCTGCTTGATTTGGGTAATGTCCCGCACGGTGTTGGCGCGGATGCCCACAGCCCCGCTCATGGCGGCAGCTTTCGCCATCAGGGGCATCACGCCGCCCTCCTTAGTATACAGCGGCTCGTGCTCCAGTGCCTGACAGGACACGATGAGCCCACCCTTGATCTGTGCAAAAAGCTTTTCCTTATCCATGGTCTTACTCCTCCATTCTGATTTTGACGACGGCCTTGCGCACGCTGACGCAGCCGTGCTGTACAAGGCCGGGTTTATGCAGTTCCTCCGGGAAGAACAGCACAAAGCGTCCTTCGCCCAGTGCACCGGTCACCACGCTGGCACTGTCCTGAAAGCCGCAGTCCCCGGTAAACTCCCCGATCTCCGCGCCGGGCAGATTGGTGTAGCCCCAGCCCTCGCTGCCGGTAAGGTCCACCTGTAAATCAGCATAAAGCTTGTGGTACTCCGGGTGGTAGCCCGCGTCCGGGTGCAATGTGGCGTCCATCAGGTTGATGAACACCTTGTCGCCGTCCACCTCGGTGCGTCCCAGCGGCATGGCGGCAAGGTCGTGGGTAAGCAGGTAGTCAATGGCGGTATCCAAGTTGGGGTGCAGCCCCCTGTACCGGCCCAGATGCTGCAGGGTATCGCAGATCATTCGCGTTTCCTCCAATAAAAGAAGCGCCCGCCTCCCCTCTGAAAAAGAGACGGAGAGGGGCGCTTTTATCCTGTTACAGCTTTGCGATGGCAGCTTCGATCATGGCCTGTGCCTCGGCCACGATGGGCTCATCCTCGGGGATCAGGCCGGGCATCGGGGCGCGCACGCTGCCCAGCTCCAGACCGTACATCCGGCGCAAAATCTCCTTTTGCACCGCATACAGATTGCCGTGGGCAGAGCACATCTTGTAGATAATGCGGTTGGCCTCATACTGGATGGCGCGGGCCTTTGCGATCTCACCCTTTTCCAGATGGGCGTTCATAGCCAGATACAGCTCCGGCATCACGGCGTAGGTGCCGCCGATGCCGCCATCTGCGCCGATGACGCGGCCGGAAACGAACTGCTCGTCCGGGCCATTGAACACCACAAAGTTGCCCTCGCCGCGGGCGGCAATGCCGGCATCCTTGAACATCTGGATGTCCTGCGTGGGCATGGAGCTGTTTTTCACAGCCACCACGTTGGGGTTCTTCAGCATCTCGTTCAGCAGGCTCATGGTCAGCGCCGTGCCTGCCAGCTGCGGGATGTTGTAGATGACGAACTCGGTGTTGGGTGCTGCTGCGGACATATCGTTCCAGTACTTGGCAATGGCGTACTCCGGCAGGTGGAAGTAGATGGGCGGGATGGAGGCAATGGCGTCCACGCCCACGCTCTCGGCGTGGCGTGCCAGCTCCATGCTGTCGGCGGTGTTGTTGCAGCCGACGTGGGCGATCACGGTCAGCTTGCCCTTGGCTTCACTCATCACGGCTTCCAGCACCGCCTTGCGCTCGTCAACGTGCTGGTAGATGCACTCACCGGAGGAGCCGCCCACATACACGCCCTTGACGCCCTTGGCGATCAGGTGGCGGGTCAGCGCCTTGACGCCCTCCACCGAAATGTTGCCCTCTGCGTCATAGCAGGCGTAAAAGGCAGGGATGACACCCTGATATTTTTTGATATCTTTCATGTTTCAAGCCCTTCTTTGCAATCAGTAATAATTCAAGATAAAATAGTCGTTCGTATCAGGTTCTGAGGCTTTTTGCTCCGGGCGGGGGGTATTTTTGCCCTCTTGCCGCTGTCGCAATTTTAGCCCTTGACCGCACCCATTGCGATGCCCTTGGTGAAGTACTTCTGGAAGATGAGGAAGATGATGATGATAGGCACAGCAGCCAGTGCAGCACCTGCCATGATCAGACCGAAGTCGGTGCTGTTTTCCGCCTGCAGCTTTGCAATGCCCAGAGAAATGGTCAGATTGCTGGTGCTGGACAGCATGATCAACTGCATGAAGTAATCGTTCCAGCTGTTGATAAAGGTGAAGATGGCCAGAGCACCGATGCCCGGCTTGACCATGGGCAGCACGATGCTGATAAAGGTCTTGGCTTCACTTGCGCCGTCAATGCGGGCAGCCTCCAGCATTTCTGTGGGGATGCCCTCGCTGAACTGCTTCATCAGGAACACACCGAATGGCCAGCCGACAATGGGGAAGATGACGGCCCAGATGGTGTTGTAGAGGTTCAGGGCACTCATCTCACGCAGCAGGGGGATCAGAATGACCTGCTTGGGCAGAGCCATTGCGCACACGATCAGGGTGAACAGGAGCTGACGGCCCACAAAGCGTTTCTTGGCCAGTGCATAACCGGCCATGGCGGCGGTGATGCAGGTCAGGATCATGGAGACAACAGCCATGAACACGGTGTTGATCATCCAGCGCAGGGCAGCAGGAGCGGTGGGTCCGACCGAGAAGTAGATGGGATCGCCGTCGGCACTGAAGCGTGCACTGAAGGGGATGGCCAGCTGCCACAGCGGAGCGCTCTTTCCGGCAAACAGCTTCTGGTAGTTGGTCAGCACCCACTCATGGGGCCACCACTCGGGGGTTGTGGAGTTGATGGCTGCACCGGTTTTGAAGGAACCGGTGATGATCCAGTACAGCGGGAACGCAAAGGTTACGGCCACGATGCTGATCAGGATCAGGGTCAGGATGGTATAGGCGCTGGCCTGCTTGAGCTTGCTGGGGTGACGCTTCAAGGGCTTTTGCTTTTTTGCGGTTGCAGCAGTTGCACTCATTGTTACGCACCTCCTCAATTATTCTGGTTGCCAGCCTTGAACTGGATCGCAGACAGGATGGCAATGATGATGGCAAGCACAACACCCATGGCGTTGCCGTAGCCGTAGCGGTACAGCTTGAACGCGGTGTAGTAGATGTAGTACATGATGGTATCGGTGCTGTGGTTGGGGCCGCCGGACGTCAGCAGCTGGATCAGCGCAAAGCACTGGAACGAGTTGATGGTGGTGATGACCAGGATGTACAGGGTGGTGGGCATGATGGCGGGCCACTTGATCTTCCAGAACGCCTGGAAATCGTTCGCGCCGTCCACCTCCGCCGCTTCCACGATGGACTGATCGACGTTGCCCAGGGCGGAGACGTACAGGACGATGGGCTGGCCCACCGAGGTGGTGAGCAGGATGAGGATGATGCAGCCCAGGGCGTACTTTTCATCACCCAGCCAGTTGATGTTCTTATCAATGAGGCCGACGGCTTTGCCCAGGTAGTTGAAGATGCCGTAGTAGTTGTTGTACATCCACTTCCACACCACGGTAACGGCCACGGAGCCGGTGACCACCGGCAGGTAGAACACGCAGCGGAAGAGGCTGGTGGCCCACTCCGGCAGGTCTACGATGGCGGAGGACACCCACAGCGAGAACGCGCAGGTGACGGGCACCGAGACGATGACGATGATAAACGTATTTTTGAGCGCGCCAATGAAGATGGGGTCACTGAACAGTTCTTTATAGTTTGCCAGGCCCACGAAAACATCGGCACGGTTCATGGTAGAGTCAAAGAAGCTCGTGACCACGCAGAGCACCATGGGATAGATGACGAACCCCAGGAAGAAGATCAGGCTGGGTAGCAGGAACAGGTAGGAGGCAATGGTCTCCTGCCGGACCAGTGCGCTGCTGCGTTTTGGCTCTTCGATCTTTACAGTCTTTGCTGCCAAAAAAATCACCAAACCTTTCTTTCCGGCATGTGCACCGGTTTCTTACACAAAATGCCCCTCCCTCGCCGGGATGTTCGAGGGAGGGGCACAAAGTTTACCTTGATCTGCCCTCAGGCAGGCTCGTTATGCCTCGGCAGCAGCGGCTGCATTGGCGTTGTCGCAGAACGTCTTGACGGCAGTGGTCACATCCTCACCGGTGCCAACACGCTGGAGCATGTTCCACCACTCGGTACGGGCGGTTGCCCAGCCCGGGGTGATCTGGTAGTAATCACCCAGGTAGTTCATGAACTTGCTATACTCGCTCATGATCTCGTTGTCGGCGTAGATGTCGCCCACGCTTGCACGGACCGGGAAGTAAGTGGAAGCCAGAACGCTTGCACCCACCTGATCGGGGTCGGCCGCGATGAAGTCGATAAAGGTCTTGGCTGCTTCGATCTTGGCGTCATCGCCGTTATTGAAGATGCCAAAGCCCCAGATACCGCCGCAGAGCTTCGGGTCGCCGCTTGCGGTGGGGAATGCCATGGGGAAGATCTCGTCGCCGCTGTTGGTCAGGCCGGCGTCGTTGTTGTCGGTGTTGAGCTGCTGGGCAATGTTCCAGCAGAATGCCATCTGCAGGGTTCCGTTGCGGAAGAGGGTGATCTCTTCGCCGCCGTTGATGGAAGCGTCAAAGTTGATGCCGTCGGCGTCGTGCAGAGTCTGGATGGCCTTGATGTTCTCAGCGGAATCCGCAGTGTACTTGGTGTGGGCTGCATCGGTAAAGGTGCCGCCGTACATGTTGTTGATGATGGCGCGGGTGCCCTGGTCGCCGCCCTGGCCGCTGCAGTAGATGGCTGCCACGTTCTCGTAGCCGCCCTTGTACAGGGCATCCACGGTAGCCAGGAAGTCATCGGTGCTCCAGGTGTGGGTATCGGTGTTGATGTACTTGTCCGCGCCCACTTCCTTCACTTTGGTCATGTTGACAGCCATGCAGTGCGCGGTCATGCACAGGGGATACTCGTAGTAATCACCGGCGTCGTTCTTGCAGGCGGATTCCACAGACTCATAGATGTCTTTCTTGGCATCGTCGGTCCACAGGTCGTTCAGCGGAGCCATGACGCCCTTGGCACCCCAGTTGGCCACCAGACGCTCGGGGCCTTCCATGATGAGGTCGGGCGCGCTGCCGCCCTCGATGGCGGTGTTGACCTGGTCGTCGCCGTTGGTGTAGTCCAGATACTCCACGGTGACCTTGATATCGGGGTACTTGGCGTTGAAGCTGGCGATGATCTCCTGAACGGTCTCATCCTTGCCCCAGCCGCCGATGGGGTATGTCCACAGCTTGATGCTGGCGGCAGCGCTGCCGGAAGCCTCGGCAGAGGCAGCCGGGGCAGTGGAAGAAGCGGTGGAAGCAGCTGTGCTGGCAGAAGAACCGCCGCATGCGGCCAGAGCGCCTGCCGCGCTGAGCGCGCCAACGGCTTTCAGGAAAGAGCGGCGAGAGATACTTTTTTTCATAACAGTTTCTCCTTATTTTATCACGGTGCGGCCCCTCGTGCGGCGGGCCGTTGTTCATTGGCCTTATTATAGAAAATAATTTTCATTTTGTCCATTAGCCGCTTGTCTAATTAAAAAATTATTTTCTTGTGCATCTCGCACAACTTTCTGGGATACATCCTGTTTTTTAGCATTTTATCCAGTTTTATCCCCAATTGTTTTTATTTTGTAACCATTTCAGTTTCATCTCGTTCACGGGGTATGAAAATTATTTTTCAGCCAATTTGAAAGACTTTTTCAGGAATAAGTATCACTTTTCACAAATTTTTGGATGCTCTGCACAGAAAACCGGGTACATTTGTGGGCAAAGCCCCACTTGTAAACCGGGCGGAATTCTTTTATACTTTTTATGGAACAGGTGTAAGAACAGTGCAGCGGGAGCCCGGCTCCCCTGCTTTATAAGGAGTAATCAAATCATGTCGATCAACTTTTGGGATCTGCTGCACCAGCGGCAGGACGAGCTGACCAAGTCCGGCCGGGCGGTAGCGGATTATCTGCTCCAGCACGCCGACGAAGCGCAGTACCTCTCCATCTCTTCCCTCGCCAAGGAGTGCAATGTGGCCGAGGCCACGGTCTTCCGCTTCTGCCGGGCACTGGGCTTTGAGGGCTACCACGAGATGCGCATTGCCCTGGCCCAGGCCAACGCCACTGGCAGCATGGTCAACCATCAGGAGCTGCAGCCCGGGGCCACCACGGCCACCCTCTGCGACCATGCCCACGCCCTTTTTATGACAGCTATCAACGGCACCCAGAACGCCCTTTCCACCGAGGCTGTGGACGAAGCGGCCAACCTGATGCGGGCGGCAAAGCAGGTATTCTGTTTCGGGCAGGGCGGCAGCATGTTACTGGCCAACGACATCTGCGCCCGCTTTTCCAGCCTTTCCACCAAGTTCCGGACGGCGGGCGACAGTCATTTGCAATTACTGACAGCCAGCCTGATGGGCCCGGAGGACGTGGTGCTCTTTGTTTCCTACTCCGGTGCCACCCGCGACATGATGGAGACCTTGCGCACGGCCAAGGACGCCGGAGCCAAAATCATTTTACTGACCCACTACGAGGACTCCCCCGGCGCGGCATTGGCGGATGTAGTGCTGCTGTGCGGGGCGCAGGAGAGCCCGCTGGACTCCGGCAGCATCCCCATCAAGGTGGCGGTGCTCTACGTCGGTGAGGTGCTGCTGCTGCGCTACATGATGGACGACCCCGAGACCGCCAACACGGCACAGGACCGCACCAGTGAAGTCGTGGCGATGAAATTGTTGTAAATCGCGCCAGGGAGCTGTCGAGCGAATGCGAGACTGAGAGGTTTCCCCTTACGAAAAAAACTTCCGAATGCCGGAACGTGACCGTTCCAGTTCGGAAGTTTTTTCTTTTTATGATACCGCGTAAAAATCAAATGTAATCCGAAATATACGGAATTTTGTGGAAGAGCACGTCGTCCAGGCGCTCGGCGGCCTCTTCCCTGCCCTCGATGCGCTCCAGCTCATAGAGACGGTCGGCGGTCTTATAACCCAGCAACAGGGTGGAGAGGGTACCGATGCCCATTTTCAGCTTATACTCCGCCGGGGCATTCACTACCTTGCAGTGACCATCGGCAAAGCGGACGGTGAACGTCCGGTTATTCCAGGGCAGCAGGGTGTCCTCGATTTCCAGGTCGATGCAGAGCTCGCCGCCATCGGGGTCGCAGGGGTAATCTTCCAAAAAGCTCTCCACATCCACGATGCGCGTAGGGGCGGATGCTCTCCTTGATGTCGCCATCGTCCATCTCGAAAGCGATGGGTTCACTAAAGTAAGTATTGCCATGCACTTCGTCGATCATGGAGTCGTGGGCGTGGATATACTCCCACAGGCCTTTCTGTGCCTCGCGGTTGAGGTAGATCATCTCCTTGATATGCATGATATCGTTCTTGATGAGGTAGACCATATAGCCGCAGGGCTTATCTTTCATGTTGTAGTAGATGGCCACATTGGTGTCGTCCTCATCCCAGCGCCAGTATTCCTCCCAGGCCAGGTTATTGCGGAACAGGCACCCGTGGGTGACGGAGGCAAAGTGGGAATGGAGCTCATGGAAATCGGTGTTATCCCACGCTACCCGGCGGACATAGCCCGGGGCCTGGACTTTGGTGGGGATCTGCCGGTCCTTGATGTTGAACGAAATTTTATTGGAGACGATTTCCCACCCGAGGTGATGATACAGCGGGATGGAGTAGGGGTAGAGCAGCGCGAACGTCTTGCCCTCCTCATACATCCGGGTCAGGCCCTGGATCATCAACTTTTTCATGATGCCCTGCCCGGTGTACTCCGGGTAGGTGCAGATACTGGTGACGAAGCCGACGTGGTAGACTTCATCGTAGATGTTCATTTTCAGCGGGTAGACCGCGAACTGGGAGACGAGGGTATCGCCGTCAAAACAGCCCAGCACATCGGCGCGTTCCAGCACCGGGAATTTGGACTGCTTGATCTCATCGTCTTTCCAGCCTGTAGCCGTCAGTTCCTCCTCCGTCACCTGAAAGGTGTAGCGGAGCAGGGCGTTATACTGATCCAGGTCGTCCGTTTCCAGATAGCGCGTGGTGTAATGCTCTGCGGAGTTCATGGAATGATTGCCTCTTTTCGCTCTTTCACTTTTCCGTATTTTACTCAGTCCGTATCGTATTCCATGGAGTCGGCGGGGGCTTCCCCGCTGCCGTCGGCGGGGACGGTGTTATCGGAGGCTGCGGGCTGCTCCGGGGTGGCCGGAACATTCTCCACGCTGGGGTCCGCGGCAATATACACCACGATGACGCTCCCGGCCTCCACGCTGGTACCCGCTTCGGCGCTGCAGGAAACGACGCATCCCGACGCATAGGAGCCGTCATTGACCACCATGAAGCAGCTGGGCACCAGGCCCCTGCTCTCCAGCTCTTTCACGGCTCCCTCTTGGGTAAAGCCGATGACGTTGGGCATCTCGATCATCTCGGGGCCCTTGCTTACCACCAGGCTGATGGTGCCGCCCTCTTCCAGCAGCTCCCCTGCCGCGGGCTCCTGCCGGATGATCTTGCCCTCGGCCACGGTGTCGCTGTATTCCAGCGTGACATAGAAGAGATAATCGCCCACATAGCTGCGGTTGTTCCGCACCTGAGCGTCATAATCCAGCCCCACGAAATCGGGCACCAGATTGGCGGGCTCGGTGATGCTGGGCTCCTCCGGCACGCTCTCGGGCGTGGTGACGGACGAAGCCCCCTGTTCCGGCAGGTGGGTACTCACAAAGCCCCAGACCGCGAGCAGGGTGAGCACAGCCAGCAAGATCAGGATGGCCGCCAGCAGGTTGCGCAGGCTGAGCAGGTGGGTGTCATCCCCGGGGTCTTTTGCCGCCGGGGCGGTCTCGGGCTTCATGGTGCGGGCCAGCTCCTGGGTGTACTCCTGAGAGGACAGAGCCTTGAACAGCTGGGGCACGGTCTGGATGCGCTCCACCGGCTTGAGCCGCAGGCCGTACTGCAAAACGTCCGAGAGGTAGACCGGCAGGGCCGGGTTGACGGTGCGGGCTTTGGGGTTGGAGTCCGACACCAGCCGCTGGGCGGCGGGCACCGGGCTCAGGCCGCAGACCATCCGATAAAAGACGGCGGCAAGGCTGTATTCATCGGTATAGCGGCCCTCAAACTCGGCGGTGGAGTATTGCTCCGGGGCCGAGAATCCCTCGTACAGCTGCTCGTGGAGGCCGCTTCCGGCCGTGCGCAGGCCCACGGTGGCGTAGCCCGTCAGCCGGGCCCGGCCATTGTCCAGCACCCGGATGTTGGCCGGACAGATACCCCGGTGCACCAGCCCCACCTCGTGCATGGCCGCCACGCCCTCAAACACGGGCTGCAGCATGGCACAGGCGGCGGCAGGCTCCACGGGGCCGGGGTGATCTTCCAGCCATTTCTGCAGGGGCCGTCCGCCGGGGTTCTCCATCACGGCGTAGACGGTATTGTTCTCTTCAAACACGTCCAGCACGGCTTCCAGGCCGTTGGCCGGGGTGATGCGCTGGATGGCGTGGTAGAGGTCCGCAAAATCCATCCGGGTGGTCTTGAACAGCACCTCGCTGCCGGGTTTGGGGCGTAAATGGCAGTCCCGGCCCCGCTCGGCGGCCAACGTCAGGGGCATATACTCCTTGACGGTGACCCGGAAGCGGCCCTTGTTCTCCACGCCCCGGTAAAGGATGCCCTCACCGTCGATGCTCTGGATCTCGCCCACGGTGTACCGCCCGGCCAGCACGGTGCCCACCGGGAGGCTGCCCGACGGGTTGCGTCCGGTCAGGCTCCGCCCGCAGTGAGGGCAGACCGATTCCGGTGCGTCCAGCTCCTGCATACAGTACGGGCATATCCGTTTTGCGTCCATGGTGGTTCCCCCTTGCGGCGTGTTGTAGTGCCTTTTATTGTAGCATATCGCGGATGGGAAATCAAATGAGCACCGCCCGGCCATTGCGGATTTTGGTCTTCATGGCGAAGCGGACGGCATCGCGGACGGTCATGGGGTCCACGATGCCGAGGGTGAGCCTCTGGCCGCCGTTTTTCCCGGAGAGGGAGAGCCGCACCCCCTCCAGCGTGACGGAGACCGTCTGCTCCTGCCCGGGCAGAAGCTCCGGCAGGCTCAGACCCAGCGGGAGGGTGCGCAGGGGATTCCCTGCCGCGTCTTCCAGATACAGGTTCGTGCTCCAGTCCCAGTAAAACGGCGCGTTTCCGTCATTCCGGATCGTCAAAGCGACCGTGGTGCCGCCCGGGCCCGGGGTGAGGGTGAGCTGAGTGACCCGGAGGCGGTAGCCCAGGTTTTTGAGCACCGCATTGTATCCGCCGCGGTACGTTTCCTCCGCCACCTTGGGGCCGAGGAAGCTCATGTGGGACTGCTGCACCAGCTCCACGGTCTGGGAGAGCTGGCTGCGAAGCATCGTCTTCATGGGGATGGAGCTGGTGAACTCGCCGCCCACGGGGGCGCTTTGCCAGAACGCGGGCATGGGGGCAAGTGCATTCGGTTCCTCGCCGTACCAGCCGCCGTTCTGCAGCCAGCCCAGCCACTCGGCGGTGTCTTTCTCGTGGCCGGTCATATCGTTGTAAACGCCCAGGCCGTGGGCCGCCGTGATGTTGAATGGCCGCCGCATGAGCAGCTTTGCCGTGGGGAACGCGGCCTCATAGTCCGCGACGTATTCGTCCCGGATGGCCTCGCCGGGCATGGGGACCAGCCCCTCCCCGGTCTTGATGTGCCACTCGCCCCAGTGGCCCAGGCTCCCCAGCTCCACATAGGTGACAAAGCCGTCGGTGCCAAAGTGCTCGCCCAGGGCGGCAAGCACCCGGCGGTGGGCGGCCCGGAACGTGGCATTGCTGTAATCCGGGGAATAGCCCTTTCCGTAATCGGTGCTGTACCAGCTGCCATCGCCGGTCTGGGCGTAGAGCCAGTCCGGGATGTCCATGTGGCTCTCCTGCCCCGGCACATCGCAGACAAAGCGGATCACCAGATGGATGCCCCGGGCCCGCAGGTCACGGAAGCCGTATTGGGCGTCCAGAGCATCCCAGGCGTAAACGCCCTCCTGGGGCTCCACCTCCCGCCAGCGCAGCTCCACATACCGCAGGAGGGAATCCTGGGCATAGGCGCTGTCGGTCATGGGGGCATAGCCGATCTGCGCGTTGGGGAACGCGCTTTCGTCCGGCGTGTAAATCCTGGTCTGTGTCTCGGCGTTTTTCAGCATGGAGCCTCCCATTCCCAGCAGGAAGAGCCCTGCGGCCAGCAGGCTGGCCAATTCAGCCATGATACTCCCCGTTGTACTGGATGAGTGTGACATCCTGCACTCCTTCCACGGCCCGGACGCGGTCTGCAAACTCCACGTTGGGGTCATTGCAGAAGACCTCTACGGCCATCTCGGTGTTCTCGCCCCGCATGGTCTTGGATTTGACGACGAACTTGATGCGGCCCAGCGCCCGGACGATGTTGTCCCCGGCCTCCATGCCCGCATAGTGGATCACGGCGATGTACACCCGACCTTTGGCCTGCCAGTGGGAGAAGAGGTAGATCATGCCGATCATGACAACAGCCGTGACCAGCCCCAGCGCGTACATGCCCGCGCCTGCCGTGATGCCCGTGGTGATGGACCAGAACAGGTAGAGCAGGTCCAGCGGGTCCTTGACGGCGGTGCGGAAGCGGACGATGGACAACGCACCCACCATACCAAGGGAGATGACCACGTTGGTGCTGATGGCCAGCGTGACCATGCAGGTAAGCACGCACATGCCTACCAGCGTGACTGCAAAGCTGCGGGAGTAGACCACGCCCGTGTAGAACTTGCGGTAAACCAGATAGATGAGGATGCCCAGCGCCAGCGCCGCCAGCAGCGCCACGGCCAGCTTGGGCGCGTCGTACTGGGTAAAGGCGTTCAGGACGGATTTCTTGATAAAGTCTTTTGTGCTCATAAAGCGATTCGATTCCTTTCCCTCAGGGTTCGTTCCAGTAGGTAAAGCCATGCTGGTAGGCAGTTTTATCGCAGCACAGCACATATTTGGAGACGGCGGTCAGCTCCTGCGCCCGGGGCGGGAGGAGATCCCGCACGATCTGGGGCAGAAACTCGGTGAACTTGACTTCCAGCACCAGCTTGCCCGGCTCCAGCACCGGCAGGGTGGGCAGCGTGGGATCAAAGATGTCCCAGCTGCCCACGGCGGCCCGGACGCCCATGTCGAACGTGACCCGCACGGTGCCGGCATCTAAAATCCAGGGTTCCCGGTCGTAATCCACGATGACCCGGGGCCGGAGGACATTGCTGACACACTCGGTATAGAACTCCTGACACAGGCGGTGGGGGCTGTGGAGCAAAAAGTCATAGTCCCCGGCCAGGATCCGCTCAAACTCCGCCCGGGTCAGAGGGGCGGCTTCTTTGTAGATCCAGCTGCCGAACTTTTTCTTCCGCTCCAGCTTGATGCTCCTGTCGCTGCAATGATAGATGCGGACGCGGTACTTTTTGCGCAGGAGGACGCCCGCGTCTTTCTCCGCATAGGCGGTGTTCCAGTAATCGTCAAAGTAGAGGCTGCGGATGAAGTACCCACCCTGCTTCGCGTGAGGGTCCAGGTGGAGCACCGGGGCCATCCGCACGGCCAGCTCGGCCTTATCGGCGTAGGAGATGAGGTACTTCAGCTCGTGGCGGTAAGCCTCGGCATGGCTGCGGGGCGGCGGGGCCAGCAGCTCTTTGCCCCACTCCATGCCCCGCTGCCAGAGTGCGGCATCATTCTTCATAGGTATCCTCCACCACGGTACCGTCCGGCTGGATGTAGAAGCACTTGACGCCATACACCTTGCCGCTGTCGATGACATAATAATCAAAGGCGTCCTGGGTGTAGCCGGAGGTGTTGGTGGCCCGCACCCGGATGAAATACTGGCCCGCGGCGGGGGCGGCCGTCTGGGTCATGGGCAGGACGACGTGTTCTTCCCGGTAGACCATCTGCCGGAACTGATAATCCCGGGCCAGCTCCACGGTGTAGGAGATGTCCTCGGCATCGAAATCATAAGAGGAATCCCAGCTCAGCTGGAGCACTCCATTCTGAAGAGAAGGCGTGCTGATATAGAACGGCATAGGATAATGATATCCCTCCGGGTACTGCTGATAATTTTCCTCAATTTCCTCCGGCAGTGCCTTCGCCACCATATCATACTGGGTCCTTGTAAGAGGCAGATGCTCCATGTCCGGCATTTGCCAGATGTACTGCTCGGTGATGGTGCGGTAATGCGCCGTCATCTCCTCAATACGGTCGGCATTCAAATAATCATGCAGTTCCTGTACCGCGGTGTCCAATGCCTCCCGATAGCTCGCGGTCTGAAGGCAGCGGCGGAACAGCACATTGCCCCAGTAGTTGCTGATGCCCCACTCCCAGCTTTCAGTATCTGTAAAGCGGATAAGTTTGTGCTCTTTACGGCGAAGCATATCGTCGTTATCCCAGTCCAGAATGTACCATGTATCCGAGTTCTGCGGACTGTAAAGATACATGTTGCGGCTCTGGGTATCGACATTGCCCATCAATAGCTGGAATGCCATCCAGTAGGCAATATTCTCCACATCAAAATACGTTTCCAGCAGCTTTTCCATCGGCTGGGATTCGTCGTTCAGCTTTTCCAGCATCTCAATGAGTTTGGTATGGTCACTGTCACCCTTGATTTCAAGATGGTATTCAAACACGGATTGATCGTAGGTAGGATCACTGGTAAGCTTAATGGAATCCTCATAACGGTAGAACTCAAAAAAGTTCACTTTATAGAGTTGGGCTTCCGGGTTCAGACCATGTGCTTTCAGAGCTGTCTTATTCAGTTGTTCCACCTGCGTGTACAGGCCATAATCTTCAAAAACACCACTGGAACTTTCGGTCAGATCTTTCACATAAAGATGGACAAATTGGGTCCGCAGTCCCATCATCTGGTCGATGCCCTTGATGAGGTCGTAGGCCATTTTGTTGCGGAAGCGCAGTCCTTCGCTCATATGCTTGTTCAGTGCGATGGTGCGCTGGCCGCGCCAACTGCCCTTGTTTTTCTTGAGCTTTATTTTGTAGTTTTTCTGTGCGCCTTTGCTGGAACTCTGTCCGCGGATCTGAACCGTGGCATTTGGCACGGAATCTGCGTAACCCACCTCACCTGCAACGGGGCCGTTCTCATCACCGACCTGAAGCAGAGCGGCGACCTGATAGCGGGGCACGCCCATGGCCGCGTAATCGTAGGCGGAGTAGTGGTTGATCTGGGCCCAGCTGTGGTTGGTGTTCTCGCTGTCGTTGCCCCGGCTCACGGTGAGGTACATGGTCACCACGCCGCTGTCATCGTAGACCGTGTAAAGTTCCGGGTTATCCCGCAGGTGGACACTGTTGATATCCTCCAGCGGAGCCTTTTCCACCTTGTCAGCTGCTTTATTCCCAGAAGCTGTCTGTGAACCGGCGGCGCTTTCCGCACTGCCGGCATCGGGCAGCACGGCGCAGCCCGCACAGAGCCCGGCCAGCGCCACGCCCAGCCCCAGCACTTTGCGCCGGGGGATCAAAGCATTTTTATTCATCTTCCCTCTCCTCTCCGGCGGCGTGTTTTGCACGCGCTGCCGATCTGGTTTCCAGAAACAGGCCCAGCCGGGTGAACCGCCCGGCCCTGGTCTCGGCCACGATGGGCTGCTGGCCCAGGACCCGATACGGCAGGTTGGCCGTAAAGGCGTCCAGCCGGAGCAGCGTGACCAGATAGAACAGCGCAGCCCCGATGAGGAAGCCGAAGCCGTAGAACGCGGTGTTGAACGCCATGGACAGGGCCGTGAATCCGCTGGCGGACACCGCAAACACGGCGGCAGCCGTGACCGCGCCGCGGTAGTCCGTGAAGTAGAGCAAAATCATCAGGACGGTGTTGCCCACGGCGTAGAGGCCGTACCCCACGCAGAGGGTGCGGAAATAGCCGTGCATCAGGTCGTTGAAGCCCAGGGGCAGCAGGTCCAGCAGCGTCCCCTCCAGCGAGAGGACCGCCGCCGTGACAAAGAGCTGCTTGAGGGCCGTGAACCGGAGCTCCCGGTTGAGGACGGCCAGCATCTCCTCCTCGGTGGTGACGATGTCGCCCACGACGCCGCCATCGTTGAAGAGGCTGTAGTAATCCCGGTACTTGGGGTAGAAGTTGACCTCCACCGACACCACAAAGTTGATGCTGGTGATGAGGATGGTCAAAAAGGCGATGAGGGCCGGGACATCGTAATAGGGTGCCCCGTAGAACAGGCCCTTGACCTGCACGCCCACCGGCCCCACCCAGCAGATGACGAGGTGGGCAAACAGACCAATGTTGGTGCACAGGCCGGTGAACGCCAGAGGCAGGAATTCATCCACCCATTTCAGAAACGTCCAAGGGCTTTCATCGCTCTGGGGGAAATAGCGGTAGAGCAGCACCACGTCCCAGACCATCATCAGGCCGTAGCCCATGGCCACGGCAAAGAGCATCCCTTCCGGCACCGGGAAGCCCAGCAGGACCACCAGTACCAGCCCCAGCCCGAACGCCAGCCCGATGGCCGCTAAAAACGAGCAGAGGATGCCCCGGTAATCCTTGATGGCCGTGAGGTAGCTCATGCCGTTCCAGTTCACGATCATCTCCGCGAAGAGCCACAGGCAGAGCAGCCCCTGCAGCAGGGTGGCCCCGGAGACAAGGAGGAACAGCCCGTACAGGCTGCACCCCAGCACCAGCATCAGGCTGGAAGAGCCCCAGAACGAGGGCAGGATGGCCTGCTCCCGCTCCTCGTAGAGCATATCTGCCAGATACCGTGTCACCGGCATGGAAAAGAAGCTGGTGACGGTAAGGGAGAACAGCAGCGTATAGGTGATCATGCAGACCAGCAGGTCCTGCTGAGCCCGCTCCGCCCCCACCCAGCCGCAGAGCAGCAGGATGCCCATCTGGAGCGCCACGCCCAGCAGCATGGGCCCGGTGCAGATGATGCCCGCGTACCCGTAGGCCCGCAGGGAGGCAAACAGGCCTTTGCGGCGGAACAGCTTTTTCAGTTCAAATCCAATTCCTGCCATGTGTTACTCCAAGTGATATTCTTTTGCGGTTTCGTCGTACATTTTCTGGTAGTTTGCCAGCATCTGCTCGTGGTGGAAGTAGGCGTCCACTCGTCTCTGTCCAATGCGGCCCATCTCCTCCCGGCGGGCACGGCTGGCGCACATCTTTTCCATGGCGTCGGCCAGGCCCTGGCGGTACATGGGCGGCACGCAGTAGCCCGCAATGCCAAAGGTGTCCCCGGGGGCGCCCTCCAGCAGCTCCCGACAGCAGCCCACCTCGGTGGTCACGCAGGGGCGGCGGGCCGCCATGGATTCCAGCACCGAGAGTGGCTGCCCCTCCGAGATGCTGGTGAGGATGGTGAAATCCAGTTTCTGCATATACTGCACCACGTCCACACGGCCGGTGAAGAGCAGATTTTTGATCTGCAATTGCTCCACCAGCGCATAGCACTCGTTGGCGTAACCCTCATCGTCCACGCCGCCCATGATGTGGAGACGGACGTTGGGTACCCGGGAGGCCAGCTCAAAGAAAGCGTAGATCATGGTCTTGACGTCCTTGATGGGGGCCAGACGCACCACAGCGCCGATGTCCACCCAGCCGTCCTCTTCTTTCAGCGGGATATCGCAGAACCGCTGGTATTGGACGCCGTTGGGGATGACGATGCACTTGGCCCCGTCGCAGCCCATCTCGATCTGGGTGCGGCGGGCGTTGTAGAACAGGCTGCTGACCCGGAACGCCCGCCGGTAAATTTCTTCCGATAACATATAGAAGAACCGGATCCAGCGGCTCTTGAACGAGGGCACCACCCACTCGGCCCGGATGATCTCCTCCTCCCGCTCCCGGGTGTAGATGCCGTGCTCGGTGAGGAGGACAGGGGCGTGGTTCAGGCTGCCGCCCAGGCAGGCCAGCAGGCCGCCGTAGCCCGTGGAGATGGCGTGGTAGACATCCGCTTTGGGCACCCGGCCCGTGAGCAGATAGAGCACCGGCAGCAGCATGGAGCGCATGGTGTGGAACGCGTCGGCATAGGCCACATAGGGGTACTCCTTGAGGCAGATATCGGTGAACAGCTCCATGAAATCCCGGCTCTGCAGAAAGGAGAGCGGGTGCACGCCTTTTTGCTGGAACAGGCGGAACAGCACGTCCCAGTCCGGGTGGCCCAGCCGCACCAGCTCCCGCAGGGCGGCGCGCTCGGCCTCATGAAAGAGCACCGGCTGCTGCTCGCCGTGGAGGCGGAGGGCGTCGTCCAGAAAGACTTCCTCCACCTCTTTCACGTTGGGGGGCAGCTCATACACGAACTTGCCCCGGTCTTCAGCCTTGGCCCCGATGACCCAGAGGGAGAACTCCTGCCGGGGCATGGCCTGGATATAGGCGTGCATCCAGGTGGACACGCCGCCGTGGACATAGGGGTAGGAGCCCTCCAGCACCAGACAAATGCGCATGGTCTCACGCCCCTTTCTTTTCAATGTGGATGGTGTCGGCGTTGGCTTTGAGCAGGTAGAGGTTCCCCGTCAGGTGGGTGAGCTCGCCGCCCGTCACCCGGCCGGGGGTGCCCTCATTGGCCCGGAAGAACAGCCACCCCTCGTCCACAAAATTGCCGAGGGTAAGCGTCCACTCCGTGGGGGTGCTCTCGGTGGTGACGGTGAGCTGGCTGTACCGCTGGATCGCACCGGCACACTCGGTGCCGGTCTGCTTGCGCAGGTCGGGGGCAGCGGCGGAGAGCCATTTGAGGTAATCCTCAAAGCCGCCCTTGTACACCTCCCAGCCCTCTTCCGCACCGCGGTCCACGTCCAGCAGGTCGTCCGGGTGCATGAAGTGGGTGCTGACGTAGTGCATGTTCAGCTCGTTCATGGCCGCCAGCCGCATGTAGGTATCCCCCACCATGCCGCCAGAGACGATGCGGGGCTGTTCCACCATGCCGTCGCTGGCCACACCGAACTCCTGCACATAGGGCAGGTCCGTGCCATCCTCAAAATAGGTGCTGGCAATGGTGCGGATCTGCGGCACTTTGCTGCCCAGCACCTGCCGCCCGGCAGCGGAGAGAATGTTGGAGGGCGGCACATAAACGCTGCCATCCGTATGGGGCAGCACGGTCTTCTGGAATGCGATCAGCTCGTCCATGGCGGCCACGATGGCGTCCTCGCCGGGCCACTGGCGGTAGCTGTAGATGTCTTTATAATCGGTATCGGGCAGTACCAGCGGCTGGTGGTTGTAGCCGTGGTAGCCCACTTCCCCGCCCTGCCGCAGCAGCAGGCTGCCAAAATAGCGGAACTGCTGGGTGTCCGGCTGGCGGGTGGGGGCATCCACCGTGTCATCCTCGTAGTTTTCGATCATGACGCCGGTAAAGCGGATGGAGTATTTCTGGGCCAGCTTCATCAGGTCCGGCCACCAGACTTTGGAGTAAAAGTCCGCAATGCTCATGCTGTAATCCCGGCGGATATAGGTGCCATCGCCGCCCGGCACCGGGGAGGGGAAATCGTCCAGGTAGAACACCGCCCCGTTGATGACGGGGTAGGCCGTGGCGTCGCACAGAAGGCTGTAGGAGGCCGCGTACACGCCCCGCAGCACCTTATCATAGATACCGATGTTATCCACCACCACCCGGCCGGAGCCGCTGGAATGCTCCCACACCAGCGGGACGCCCTTGTCCCCGGTGCGGGCATACACGGTGGTATCCTCCCGGAGGCTGACACTGAGGGCAGACTCGAACGGGTCACTGAGCTCATACCGCTGCCCGCCGCCCAGCATAAAGTCTTCCGATGGGACGATGCTTTCCACCATCTTGTACTCCCATGCAGAGGACTGGACCCCCAGCTTTTGTGAAATTGCATCGAAATATGTCGTTTTGTCCGGTGTCATGGCGAAGAGCACACTTCCGCCGTTCTGCACCCAGTTCATCAGGTCGATGAGGCGCTTGCCCAGGGCGTCCAGGTTACTCATGAGGACCACCACGGTCTGATACTGGCTGAACTCCGGCAGGCTGGTCAGGGCCGTGGTGTGCACGTCTACCGCCTGGGTACCTACTTTCATGTCCAGCAGGATCTGGTCGAACTGCTCCTTAACCTGGTCGGTCCCCTCCTGCCCGGAGTCGTAGAGCAGCAGGCAGGTGACGGGTTGGCCGAACATGGCGATGGAGGCGGGCTTGACCTCCGCGCGGGGGAGATAATCAATTTTAAATTGGGTGGAGGCGTACCGGATGCCGCTGCGCTCCGCAAACAGGATGGCCGCCATGGCCAGGAACACGGCCCAGATGAGGAGCAGTTTCCGCCAGCGGAACGCATCCAGCCAGGAATGCAATTTGTGTTTCATCACGCGTTCTTCCCCTGCCAGAACCGCACCGTCTCGCGGCCCTTTGCGCTGAGGTAGACCTCCTTTTCCTCGATGTCATGCAGTGTTTTCTGGATGGCCGCACCATCCCGCAGGGCAGCCGCCATCCGCAGGTGGAGCAGCCAGGGCGTTTCCCGCTGGGGCCAGCGGGCCGTCAGCGCATCCAGCGTGGCCTCGGCCCGGTCGTACTCGGCAAGGGCCAGCTGGGCTGCTGCCAGCTTGCATTCCAGCGTGTAGCTGCGGCGTCCCAGGGCATCCAGCCGCTTTTTAAGCAGCTGCTCCAGCTGGTGGCGCTGAATCTCCGCCGCCTTGCCCTGCACAAAACCGCCGTCCAGATAGCTTTCCAGATAATCGCAGTATTCTTCCAGCACCTTGGCGTCGCCGGGGGCGGCGGCATAGCGCTGCTCCTGCTGCTGGAGCTTCAGGTCGGCCTCTTTGGAAATTTGCGCCAGTGCAGTGGAGGCATAGTGTACCACCTCGCTGTCGTCGTCCATCCGGGCCTGCTGCAGCAGGTCGTAGTAACCTGCGGGGTCGTCCGTGAGCACCGAGAGGATGAGCTTCCGCTTCTGGGCGGGGCTGTTCACCAGCAGGGCCTCTTCCAGCGGGACGACGGTATCTTTCTCCTCGTTTTCCGCCACGAGGATATTTTTGTAGATTTCTTCGTTAATGCGTAGTTTTTCCAATGTCCGGTCGAGCAGCTGCCCGCCCGTGAGCCGGTGGGAGGTGTGGAGCAGCACCACGCACAAAGGCCCCCACACCGGCACCAGCAGCGCCACCGGGAGGAAATACCCCTCCACTTCCAGCGCCCGGGAGCGGGCCAGCAGCCAGAGGGCCCCGCACAGAGCCAGATGCAGCACCAAAAACAGCAGACCAAACCAGAATCCGCTCCCCATCTCACTACACCTCCTGTTTGGCGGCGCTCACCAGCCGCAGCTGCTCGTCCAGCGGCACGGAGATGATATGCAGACCTTTCTCTCCCATGCGCTTGGTCAGCAGGGGCAGGTTTGCTTCCTCCGCCTGATTCATCAGCAGGTAGATCGCATTGTCCGAGCCCACGCCGGCCACATCGGTGCTGCGGATGGAGCGCTCCACCCGGGCGTTGAGGTCGGCCTGGTTCTTGAACTCGCCCGTCACCCGCAGCAGCAGGTGGTGGGCCATTTTATCTTCCTGCAGGGTGCAGGCGGATTCCAGCTTCTGCGCAAACACGGCAGGCCGCAGCAGGCAGGTACCGGGCAGATACCAGCTCTCTCGCACGGCGTTCTCGTACTCAAAGGCACGCACCAGCGCTGTTTCCACCAGCCCGCAGAGGATGCGGAAAAGGTTCTGGTAATAGAGAGTCATCTGCTCCTCGGTGGCCGTCCGCAGACCAATGAGCACCACGAGGGTGCCGTTCTGCCGCACGCCTGCCGCGTACATGGGCAGGCCAGGCCTGAGCTCCCGGTTCACCCACAAACCCTCCTGCTCAATGCCCCGGAGGACATCCAGCCGCCGGGCCACCTCGATGGAATGGGCCGGGGCAGGCTCCAGCCCGGCGCTGGCGGCGGTCAGGCGGGCAAAGGTGTGGTTTTGTTCCAGCCGGTAGATGGTCAGGCTGTGGTTTTCCAGCACGTCCTCCATCACCTGGACGGTCTTGCGGTAAATTTCCTGCGGCTGCAGCATATCCAGCTGCTGGGTCACGGTATAAATTTTGCCAAAACTGTCCCGGCGGCCTAAGATCTGGCGGCGGAACATCTGTTTGTCTTCCAGAGTATCCTGATACAGCCGCTGGGTGAACCGGAGCCGGCCGCGCAGGAGGTTGTTTTCCTCCCGCACAAAGCGGGCGGCCTCGGTGTTGCGCAGCTGCACATAGCCGCAGGAGGCGCCCACCACAAAGTAGACGATGAACGCCAGCCAGTTGGAGGGCTCATAGAACAGCAGCATCAGGGTTGTCCCCTGCCGCAGATACCCTGCCGCCAGCGAGACGGAGGCCAGCACGGCAGCCAGCACACCCGCGTTGAGGCCGTACACCGTGCCGATGAGCATGACGAACATCAGCCGGAAATCGATCATCTGGAACTGGGCGTCGGTGCCGGTGGCCCGTACCAGCACTTCCGAGAGGAGCCATGCGGCTAATATCTCCACGATGCGGAGCAGCCGGGTGCTCTGGCGGAGTTTGTCCATGGCGCGGTGGACGATGCTCTTTTTTTCGGTCTGGCGGGCCTGCCAGAGCTTGTAGATGGCGGGCAGGTCGTCCAGCAGACTGTACCGCTGGAACCAGCCGTACCGGCGGCGGACCGTGTGGTCGTCGGTGGGGTACGTCTGGAGGGTGTCGGCGCCGTAGCACACTTCCAGCCCGGGCTGCAGCTTTTGCAGCACCTCGCCCACCTGCCGCTGGGTGGCGTCGAACACCTGCGGCAGCAGGAACCGCTCCGGCTCCGGCGTCCAGGTATCAAACACCCGGGCGGTCAGGTCGGCCAGTTCCTCCATGCAGAGGGCAAGCAGGGGCTGGGCCGCCTGCTCATCCATCTGCACCGTGCCGGTGGGCATCTGCTCAAACAGGCGGGCAAACCGCTCCGTGCCGCTCTCTGAGACGGCGTAGAGATAAGGCAGCCGGAACACCTTGACCTGAATTTTGCTGGTCTTGGCATAATGGAAGCAGAGCTCCTCCGCCGCGTTTGCCAGCAGCGATTTGCCGGAGGGGGGCGTCAGAGCGGCCACCGGGCCCGAAAAGTACAGCAGCTGCACTTCCCGCTCACGGCAGGCCTGCAGCACCCAGCGCAGCCGGTCCAGCTCGCCCTCCTGCTCGCCGTGGGGCAGCAGGTACTCTGAAAAATAGACGATGCGGTCAAACTGGTAGGTCTCGTTGATCTGGGCCAGCAGCTGCTTGCCGTCCAGGGTGACGGTCTTCACCCGGGTGTCCAGCAGTGCTTCGCTCTTGGTGTGGGTGGTCAGCACATGGTCGTCAGGGAACGCCGTCTCGATCCACTCCTGGGTCAGAAACGCCGTATAGCCTGTCAATAATATCTCCATCTTCTCTTCTCCTCGTCCGCTGTGTGGAGAGCGGGCTGTTCAAAGACAAAAGTTTGTTTCTTGCAAAAAAACTTACTGGAAGAATTTTACCACTGCGGCAGTGGGATTTCAACTGCCAAACCCGGGCAGCCGGGCAGATTTTCCCCGTTGGCCACCAGATGAAAAAATCCCCCTGAGCAAATGCAGGGGCTTCATAAAACAGTATTTGCAAAAGCTCCCGCAATGGGGAAGATTTGGCGTGACTTCGGTCACGCCTTTTCTTTTGCTTCCAGTTCATCCAGAGGGATATACCCCAGCCCATCATACTTGATATGGATGTGCTGTACCCGCTTTCCGCTGGACTTATCCGGGGCATCCACATAGATGGCCGATACCAGTTCACGGAGAGCATAGGGCGTAAGTTCTTCAATATGAACGTACTTGTGCGCTTTCTGGATGACCTTTTCAATATTCTCGATTTGCTGTTCCTGTACTTCGATTTCCTGCCGGATAGAGAGAACTTCCTCTTCCAACTGCTTCTGCTCGGCATCATAGCTCTGGCTCATCATGTCAAAACGGTCATCGCTCAGCTTTCCGCTGGCGTTGTCCTCGTAGATTTTCATGAACAGCCGTTTGAGGTCTGCGATTCGCTTCTCATTCCGGGCAAGCTGCTTCTTCAGGACAGTCAGCTTTTCGGTGCTTTCCACCCGAAGCTGTTCCTCCATGACCTTGCGGAAGTAGTCCTCATGGCAAAGGATGTAGTCCGTCACCCGCTGGACATGATTCAGCACTTGGCCTTCCAGAACTTTTACCCGGATGAAGTGCCCTCTGCATTTACTTCTGTTCTTCTTGTGCAGAGCGCAGTCAAAGAAGTCTTGGTTAAAGTCCCTGTTATTGGATGAACCATACTGCATCTTGGAACCGCAGTCAGCACAATAGACCATGCCGGAAAAGATGCTGCTCTTGCCCGTTCGTGTCATGCGGTGACGCTGGCTGCGAATCTCTTGAACCTTTTCAAACACATCATCGTCAATAATGCGCTCGTGGGTATTCGGGAAGACAGCCTGATTCTCCACAGGATTCAGCCGTTGCTTCTTGTCCCAGATGGAGTTGGTGTAGGTCTTGAAGTTGACCGTGCAGCCTGTGTACTCCCGACGTTCCAGAATGCCCACAACGGTGCTATCCTTCCACGCATAGGGGTCTTCGGAGATAGCAGCCGCTGCTCTTCCGTGGCTCTGCTTGTAGGCACTCACGGTGAGCACCTTGTCCTCTTGCAGTTGCTTAGCGATTTGGGAAGGCCCACGGCCTTCCATGCACATGGAGAAGATGCGCTTCACGACCGCAGCCGCTTCTGGGTCAACAAGCCAATGCTTCGGGTTCTCCGGGTCTTTTACATAACCGTACGGCACATTGACCGTCAGCGGCACACCACGCTCTCCCTTGGCCTTCTGAACAGCCCGAATCTTGCGGCTGGTGTCACGGGCATAAAACTCGTTGAACCAGTTCTTAATGCCCGCAAAATCGTTGTTTACGCTGTTCGGGTCAATGGTGTCGTAGTTGTCGTTAATGGCGATGTAGCGAACGCCATACTGGGGAAAGGTGAAGTTGGTGTACAGACCAGTCAAGGCAGAATTGCGCCCCAGTCGGGACAAATCCTTCGTGATAACGATTCCTACACGCCCTGCTTCGATTTCGACCAGCATACTCTGAAAGCCGGGACGGTCATAGTTCGTGCCGGAGTAGCCATCATCCACAAAGAACACCGGGTTCGGGAAGTGGTTCTTTTTGGCGTATTCCAGAAGGATGACCTTCTGGTTCTCAATGGACAGGCTTTCGCCGAGCCGTGCGTCCTCTTGCGACAGTCGGCAGTAAAGTGCGGTGATTTTATTCGTTGCTCCAGACATTGTTGTGTCCTCCTTATTCTGTGGAGCAACTGTCAGTACAGGATTGGTTACCGGGTCAAGTATAGCAGAATTGGACGCAGTTGTCATTCGTCTGCACCCTCATCTTCAAATTTTTGCTGGGCGTTCTTGGCAACAATGCGCTCCAGCTTCTTCAAAAAGGACTCCTTGCCCTCATAGCTGCCGGTCACGGTATAGGTGGTGTGACCGACTTTCTCCGTGGTGGTCAGTTCTGGAATCCAGAAGGCGGACAGGTTCTTGACATGGAGATTGCCGTTCTCATCTACATAGGAGCCGTGCTTCTTCTGCTCTTCGGTCAAGGGCTGCCGCTTGAAATAGATTTCATTTTCGGAGATGCTCACGGTTTCGCTGGCCTGCTCCTTCGGGGTATCGTCATACAGCTGGGCGAAAAATGCCAGTGCATCTTCGGGTGAGTCTTCCTCCATGAGCTGCTCGAAAACTCGCTGTTCCTCTGCCGAGAGGTTATTCCATGCGGCTTCCAACTCCTGCTCGTTGGCTGCGTTGACGAAGGCTTCGATCTCTTTTTTCATGGTGCATCCTCCTTTGGCTGCGAAAAGCGGATTTTCAAAAAGTATGGGTTTTCGTGAGAGCAAGAATCGTCCCGTGGCCACAAATTTTCAATTCTTGAAAATTCTTGCCCTTTTGGGACAGCTTCTTGTTGGGGCGTGCCTGCCCCAAACCCTGCTTAGGAGTGAGTGCGATATACTAGGAATTTATTTATTGCTTGCATCGGTTTTGTCGTTTCCCTTTTTCTTACGAGACAAACCTAAACAAAGATGCGTCGAGCCAAGGCAAAGAAATGATGAACCAAGACACAACCATACAACAGCCATAGAATTATCATTTCCACTTATGAAGCTAATAAGTGAAGCCATATATAACAGAGCAGAAGCTGCATAGAATAAGATAGATTTCTTGGTTTCTTTTTTCATAAATAATCGCCTCCACAAATCGATTTGTTGAGTCAATTATACCACGTTCTTTATCGAAATTACACCCTCTACATGGGAGAACTTGGCCGATTTACTGCGTACGTGCGTACCCATCTTCCGTATACACGTATGCGGCGATTTGCCCGAAACGCACTCTATACAGCCGTTCCCCCTCGGAGAGCCCACTACACTTTGCAGACCACAGGGATGAAAGTGTCATAGTGGGTTATTACACTTCCGCAGAAGTGCCTTCTCCTCGCCGCAGACAGCCGGGTGTGCCTTTTGTGAGAGCTTTCTGTGCGGCGAATCTACATCGCCCACAGGCGATGTAAGCAGGGATTCCAAAGGGGCGCAGCACCCTTGGCACACGACTTTGGTACAAAGTCTAGTGTGTTACACCTTTCCAGAGGTGTATACGTTCCTGAAATGCAAAAAGCCCCATACCCAACACCTTAACGGTGCGGACATGGGACTTGATGCTTCCTCGGCCTAGCCGGGTACTCCGTAACCAATCCTGACAGGCAGTTGCCGTGTCATTTTTCGAAAACTGTTTTACGGATACCCAGCAGTTGGGAACGCTCTGTTTCTCTTTGCTGGGGGTATGATGCGCCTGTTCCGCCTGCCACGCAGAAAATTCTCTTTGGACTTCCTTGCTGTTCCAGCAGACAAGGATGGCCGGGTAGAATGCCCGTGCCAGACGGTCGATGACTTCATCGGGATAAGGGGAAGTGTTTGTGGACTTTTTCTTTTTGTTCAAGAGTTCATCACGAAGGTCACTCGCCTGATCAAGGAGCAGAAAGCCACCATGATCGTAGAGCATATCACCTACGATACAATTGAGGGCAGCTATGACAGCAGTATCTTTACTGCTGAAAAGCACGGCCTGACAATGGATAAAGCCTATCCTGCAAAGAAAGCCATTCAGGACTATGTCTTTACCGACGGCTTTGCCGAAAAGAGTGTGGAACGCAAATTTGCTGAAAGCCTTGATGGCGCAGACGAAGTATTCATCTATGCAAAGCTGCCCAGAGGTTTCTTTATCCCTACGCCAGTCGGCCACTATTCGCCGGACTGGGCAATCGTATTCCATGAAGGCGCAGTGAAGCATATTTACTTCGTTGCCGAAACAAAGGGTACAATGGAAAGCCTGAATCTGCGCCCAATCGAAAAATCCAAGATCGATTGTGCTAAAAAGCTGTTTGCGAAGTTGTCCGATGGACTTGTGACCTATGACCATGTAAGCAACTATCAGGAATTGCTGAATAAGGTGTTAAAATAAAGGGGTGAACGATGCCCATCTGGGTAAGTACCAAAATTTTTCGGTAAATTTTGTGCAGCCCGCAGAAATCAATAAGTTCCATTGCAAAATGACGTAAAATGCGTTACAATAAAGCTGAGGTGATAACTATGGAAAAAACGATGACGCTCAATCTCCGCGTCAACCCTACTGTCAAACAGCAGGCCGAAGATGTGCTGAAGCAGCTTGGCATCCCGATGGCGACCGCCATTGATATGTACCTGCGCCAGATTACCATGACTGGCGGCATTCCTTTCTCGCTATCCCTGCCGAAAGCTCCTGCAGCTCTGAACGCTGACACTATGACCGATGACCAACTCCATGCAGCCTTGCAGGTGGGCATTAAGGAAATCCAGAACGGTGATACCGTGGATGCTGCAAGCGCATTCGCACAGTTCAGGGAACAGCACAGATGAAGCAATATGACGTGAAAATTTCTCATGCAGCCCTCAGCGATATGGAGCAGATTTACAGCTACATTGCCGACCGTCTGTTGGAGCCTGACACGGCTATGGGGCAGTATAACCGCATTGCAGAAACCATCCAGTCGCTGAATATCCTGCCGGAACGCTGTGCGCTGGTGGAAAGCGAGCCAGAGCGCACCCAAGGGCTGCGGCAGATGCTGGTGGACAACTACTCGGTGTTCTACATTGTGGGCGAAAATACCGTGTCGGTGGCTCGTGTGCTGTACAGTGCATCCGATCTTGTGCGCCGCCTGCGGAGAATGCTTTGAAGGGAAAGTGTACTGGCGGTACGGGAGCCATTGGCTATAAAATCGACGAGGACAAGTTCTATCATCTTGACCCGCTGACCGCTCCGCTGGTGCAGGAAGCTTTTCAGAGGTATGACAACGGTGATAAGATGGTGGAAATCGTAAACTTCCTCAACGACAAGGGTGTCCGCAATATGCTGGGCGGCAAAATGACCCACAGCAGCGTGAACACTATGCTGAAGAACCGTCGGTACATTGGTGAATTGTCTTTCCGGGACATCGTTGTGCCGGATGCGATTCCGGTTATTGTTCCGAAAGACCTGTTTGACCGGGTGCAGAAGCGTTTGGATAAGAACAAGCGTGCCCCTGCCTGTGGCAAGGCAGACGAGGAATATCTGCTGACCACCAAGCTGTTCTGCGGCAAGTGTGGTGCGCTGATGTTTGGCGAAAGCGGAACCAGTGCCACCGGACGCACCTACTATTATTATAAATGCGCCAACGTCAAGCGGCGCAGGGGCTGCAACAAAAGGCCGGGGCAGGGGAGAACCCTCTGTCCCGGCCTTTCTGCGCGATGCGGGGGCCGTCAGCCCTCCATCTTGCGCTCCACGAAGTCGCCCACCATCTTGTCCAGCTGGCTCACGGCGTGCTCGGCACCCTTGGCGATCTTGCGGGCGGTGCGGCGCATCTGGCGCTGGCTCGTGTTGGTGGCCATGACGCCGGCGGCACCCAGTGCGGCACCGGCGGCCATGCCGATCAGGAGCGGAGCGGTGGAGCTTGTGTGTTCGTTTTTCATAGGAGGCACTCCCTTCGAATCAAAATTTTTGGGCTGCGAGGATAGTATTTCCACCAAAGGATTCACTATACGCTTTTTTTGTGCAGGAAAATGTGGTATACTGTATGATATGCTGATAAACTGGGCCGGTTATGGGCTGGCTTGGTTTATGGGAAAAGGCATATTCTGCGAAGGAGGTTTCTTTTTTGCTGAAGATAACGGAACCGAAAAAAGTTCTCTGCATCCATGACCTTTCCGGTGTGGGGCGCTGCAGTCTGGCGGTCATCCTGCCGGTGCTCAGCGTCATGGGCGTCCAGCCGGTGGCGCTGCCCACGGTGGTGCTCTCCACCCACACCGGCGGCTTCGGGACACCGGCCCGTCTGGACGGCTGCGCCTACGGCGAGGCCGCACTGGAACATTACCGGGAGCTGGGGCTGAGCTTCGACTGCATTTACACCGGCTACCTCGGAGGCGAGGAGCAGGCCGCGCTGGCCGAAAAGGCCTTTGACCTCTGGCCCTCGGCCTATAAGGTGGTAGACCCCGTGATGGGCGACAACGGCAAGGCTTACTCTACCGTGACCCCGGCCTTCATCGACCGGATGCGGCAGCTCTGCCGCCGGGCCGACCTCATCCTGCCCAACGCCACCGAGGCCGGCCTGCTGCTGGAAAAAGAGCTGCCCGCCCAGCTGGACGAGGAAGGCGCCCGGGCGCTGGCCGATGAGTTGGCGGCGTCGCTGACCCCCAACGTGGTGGTCACCGGCCTGCAGCTGGACAAGTACATCGCCTGCGCCGGTGCAGGCCGCGACCGCTTCGTGGTCAAGAAGCTGCATATTGCCCGCAGCTTCCCCGGCACGGGCGATCTCTACGGTGCGGTGCTCATCGGCTCGCTCATCCAGGGCAACGCCCTGAGCGCGGCGGCAGACAACGCGGCAGAGTTCGTGGCGCTGGCCATCCAGAAAACGCCCTGCGACCAGGACACCCGCTTCGGCGTCTGGTTCGAGCCGCTGCTGCCCCGCCTGTGTCCGATGCAGGAGGAGTAAACAGAGATGAGTGAAAAACCGACCCTGAATATCGTTCTGGTGGAGCCGCGCATCCCTCAGAACACCGGCAACGTGGCCCGCACCTGTGCCTGCACGGCCTGCCGCCTCCATCTGGTGGGGCCGATGGGCTTTGCCATCGACGATAAGAAGCTCAAGCACGCCGGGCTGGATTACTGGCACTATCTGGACATCAGCTACTACGACAGTCTGGATGACTTCTTCTCGAAGAACGATGGGCCTTTCTACTACTTTACGACCAAAGCGCCCCAGCGCTACACCGACATCGCCTACCCGGACGGGGCTTACCTCGTGTTCGGGCGGGAAGATGCCGGTCTGCCGGAAGCGCTGCTGGCAGCCAATCAGGAACACTGCATCCGGATGCCCATGCGGGACACCTGCCGCAGCCTGAACCTGTCCAACAGCGTTGCCGTGGGCGTATACGAGGTACTGCGCCAGTGGGACTTCCCTGAGCTGCTGGACCACGGCCACCTGCGAGACTACGAATGGAAATGAGGAACACTATGAGCAAAATTGCGATTTTGACCGACTCCTCCTGCGACATCCCGCAGGAGCTGGCCGAGAAATACGGCATCGACATTATGGGCTTCCACATCCTGCTGGACGACGAAGACATCGTGGAGCGTGAAAAGTACACCCCCGAGGAGTTCTACGACAAGATGCGCGCCGCCAAGGGCATCCCCTCCACGGCTGCCATCACCCCCATCCAGTTCTGTGAGAAATACTGCCAGTATGTGGACGAGGGCTACACCGATGTCATCCATGTCCCCATCAACCGCTCCGGTTCTTCCACCTACAACAACGCCGTCATGGCGCAGGGGATGCTGCGGGAGGAGCGCCCGGAACACCACCTGAACATCCATCTGCTCGACCCCCACACCTACTCGATGGTGTTCGGCTGGTATCTGTGCGAGATGGCCCGCAAACTGCAGAACGGCGCGGAGCTTCGCCACGTCATCAGCGAGTTTGAGACCCAGATGAACAAGATGGAGGTCATCCTCGGACCCTACAGCCTCAAGCAGATGAAGAAGAGTGGCCGCATCTCTGCCGCCGCCGCGGTCATGGGCGAGCTGATGGGCATCCGCCCCATCATCACCCTCATCGACGGCAAGACCAGGGTGGAGAGCAAGGTGCGCGGCGACGACAAGGTCATCCCCGCCATGATCGACCTGTGCAAAAAGCGCACCGAGGGCGTGGAGGACTTCGATTATATGATCGGCCACACCTCCATCCCCCAGGCCGCTGAGCTGGAAAAAGCCTGCCGCAAAGCCTTCGGCAAGGCTCCGCTCGTCACCTTCAATCTGGGCGGCGTCGTTTCGGCCAATACCGGCCCCGACACCCTTGCGCTGGTCTATGTGGGCAAGCCCCGGGACTGAGCATATCACGGAAAGACTGCTGCTGTGCGGCAGTCTTTTTTCGTATCGCCGTTGCATTCTGGCCCAAACTATGGTATAATTCTTCACGCTGTGCCTGCGGGTACGGCTCCTTAAAGAGCAACTTAGGATTTTAGGCTCCCCGGCGTGTCTCGAACCATGCCGGGCCAAACCCACGGGGGCTGGCGGTCCCCGCGCGGTCAAAATCAAACCGCTGGAGTTATACTATGAAAAATCAGAATCTTTCCGTCCGTAAACTGGCCCGCTGCGGCATGGTCGCAGCCCTTTACGTCGTGCTCTGCATGGCACTGCAGCCGTTCTCTTACGGCGCGGTGCAGGTGCGTGTGGCCGAGGCGCTCTGCCTGCTGCCCGTGTTTGGTGCCGAGTACATTTTCGGCGTGGTGCTGGGCTGCTTCCTGGCAAACCTGCTGGGCTCCACCATCGTGGACGTCATCTTCGGCACTCTGGCCACCCTGCTGGCCTGCCTCGTGACCTACAAGCTGCGGAACATCCGCTTCAAGGGTCTGGCCCTTGCGGCCTCTCTGCCCCCGGTGGTCTTCAATGCCGTCATCATCGGCATCGAGATCGCGGTGATGTTCCCGGACCCCTCTTCCAGCGCACCCCTCTGGCTGGCCTGCGTCACCAACGGCATCTCCGTGGGCATCGGTGAGCTCATCAGCTGCACCGTGCTGGGCGTTCTGCTGGTCCGCATCATCGAGGCAAGCCCGGCGGTCAGGAAGGTCTTCGAGTCCTGAACTTGATCCCTTCCGGCGGGCGGGCCTGATCGAGCAGGCCCTCTGCCGGGGCATGAAAGGCTATTTTATCGGGTTGCTCGGCCTTTCGGACGATCGATATAGAACGGTGAAGCGCCGCACGGGAAACTGTGCGGCGCTTTTTCTGCCCCTTGACTTTACAACAATGAAGTGCTTTATTATAAAGCATGGAAAGGAAGCCTGCCTGCAATTCCGGCGCAAATCCTGATGCGCGGAGAGGGGAGAGGGCAGGCAGAACGGAATACATGGAAAAAGACCTCACCAGCGGCAGTGTGCTGAAAAACATCTTCACCTTCTCGCTGCCCTATCTGCTCTCGTACTTTTTGCAGACCCTCTACGGCATGGCAGACCTCTTCATCATCGGCCGGTTCGAGGGGGTGGCAAGCACCACCGCTGTCTCCATCGGCAGTCAGGTGATGCATATGCTCACCGTGATGCTGGTGGGTGTGGCGATGGGTACCACCGTCTGCATCGGCCGGTCCGTGGGTGCAGGCGACAAACAGCAGGCCGCGAAGGTCATCGGCAACACCGTCACCCTCTTTATGGTGGGCTCTGTAGTGCTGGCGGCGGCGCTGGTGGGCCTCGTGGACCCCATCGTCCGGCTCATCTCTACCCCGGAGGAGGCCGTGGCCGGTACGACGGCCTACCTCACCATCTGCTTCATCGGCATCCCCTGCATCACAGCCTATAACGTGCTGGCGTCGATTTTCCGGGGGATGGGCGACTCCCGAAGCCCCATGTACTTCATCGCCGCGGCCTGCGTGGTGAACATCGGGCTGGACTTCTTCTTCATGGGGGCGCTTCGTCTCGGCCCGGCAGGCGCAGCACTTGGCACGACGCTCTCGCAGGCCGTGAGCGTTTTGCTGGCCCTCTGCGTCATTTTAAAGCGCAAGAGCATCAGACTGTCGAAAAGCGACTTTTGCCCCCGGAAGGCCACGATGAAAGACATCCTTTCCATCGGCCTGCCGGTGGCGGCGCAGGACGGCTTTATTCAGGTGTCCTTCATGCTCATCACCGTCATGGCGAACCAGCGCGGCCTCACCGACGCGGCGGCGGTGGGCATCGTGGAAAAGATCATCAGCTTCCTCTTCCTCGTCCCCAGTTCTATGCTCTCCACCGTGTCGGCGCTGGGCGCCCAGAACATCGGCGCGGGCAAGTACGACCGGACGGACGACATTCTCCGGTACGCCATCGCCATCGGCGTGGGCTTCGGTGCGGTGGTGGCCCTTCTGATGCAGTTCATCGCCCCCAGTGTGGTGCGGCCCTTCACCTCCGACGAGGCTGTGGTGAAGGCCGGTGCGGCCTACATCCGCAGCTACATCTTCGACTGCCTGTTCGCGGGCATCCAGTTCAGCTTCAGCGGCTATTTCTGCGCCTGGGGCAGGTCGGGGCTGTCCTTTCTGCACAACACTCTCTCCATCCTGCTGGTGCGTGTGCCGGGCGCATGGCTGGCCTGCCGGTTCTTCCCCCAGACCCTCGTGCCGATGGGTCTTGCCCCGGCCTGCGGCTCGCTGTTCTCCAGCATCGTCTGCATCCTGCTCTATCGCTGGATGAAGAGGCAGAATAAACCCACAGGGGACAAGGATTGAGTCCACGCCGAAACGTGGTACAATAATATTACCAGTGAAACATTAGGAATTTTACACAAAGAAACGAAAGAGCGCTGATTCTACTGCGCGTCGGTTGCACGGGAGGGTGCGGACCGGTACAATGAAGCCAGAAACGGACGAAGAACGTCTGACAGGAGGCAAAACGTATGTACGAACTGGACAAGGCCGCATTCGGCCATTTTCTGGCACAGCTGCGCAGAGAAAAGGGGATGACCCAGAAGGAGCTTGCCGCGACGCTGTACGTGTCCGACAAGGCCGTCAGCAAGTGGGAACGGGGAAAATCCCTCACTTAAAGATATTGGTTATGTACTAGGTGTGCAACCGTTCGATTGCACACCCTTTTATAATGCGTCACT
>ENA-ORLY01000704-ORLY01000704.1-human-gut-metagenome-genome-assembly--contig:-NODE-704-length-45086-cov-16.956298_pt1 | contig 45086 bp, 38 predicted proteins | sample MGYA00243071_ERZ508832 | MGnify/ENA primary metagenome ERZ508832 (study PRJEB26277, sample SAMN04329777) | human gut metagenome | biome: human-associated habitat | host: Homo sapiens | place: USA... | reverse complement strand
GCTGCGCTTTAAAATACGATGGTAATAATGATAGTGATGGTGCGGAATAACAAAATGCTCACCTCCAGACATAAAAATAGCCCCTGAGTCTTTCGACTCAGAGGCTTCGGATTCACTATTATTATATCTGGGTGAGATTTTTTGAATTGCTTGATTATGCGTTTGATTTTGAAAATGACTGCCGCACTTTCGGATAAAACGATGTGCAACAGCCTTTTTTTCGTAATATTGATTTCCGTGCAGCTATCCTGCAAGGCGGGCCGGAAAATGCAGTTTTGCCTTGCGCCACAAACAGACAGCAGATCCTTGAAGGTTGGATGATTTGGATAATCTGGTGGGACAATACGAACCGTTATAAAGACCGGAACGATCAAAGACAGCGCAAACAAATTAGACCCACCAGATCAGCTGGTGGGTCTAATTGCTTTTTACCTTCTTATTTTACACCTTTTGGCCATCCAGTACGGAGTGAAACGTTAGTCTTTTATCCAGCAGGCTGCCGATAAAGGAGATACCTTTGCCCATGGTGCAGGCGGCGACCACAGTGCCGATGCCCAGACCGCGGATAGCACCAACGCCCACAAAAGTGATGACAGCGGTGGTGATCAGACAGGTCAGATCAAAGGTGATCTTGACCCGGGCGTAGGGGAGCTTTGTGATGTCCGCCATCTCCCGGGGGAACAGATCGGTGGGGGTGATGGGCAGGCCGCAGCGGTTGCCCAGCGAGATGCCGAAGCATAGGATCAGGTAGCTCAGTACAAAGTAGAGCACCCGCATGGGGATGTTCAGGGGCAACGCGTCGATGAACGGCTTTTCAAGATCCATCAATTTGCCGAACACAAAGCCGACCACAAAGCTGAACAGGTAGCTAGGCATGAACTTCCGGCGCAGCAGCATCAATACCAGCACCAGCAGGCCCTGAAACATGTATGTCCATGTGCCCAGCGTCAGCTGGGGGAACACCTGTTGGAAGCCGTAGGGCACACTGGATATGGCCGAGATGCCGGAACCAGAGTGCAGCATCAGCAGCACACCGGCGCTGTTCATGATGACCATAGCGATCAGTGCAAGCTCACCGCGGACTGCAAGTTTATTGGATTCGGATTTCATGGGCTGAAAAATACTCCTTTTGCATTAAATATCAGCGATGCACTTTCAGGACTGATCCTCAAGGATGCGGTGGATATGCAGGGCCAGATACAGCCGCTCCTGATTGGTGATCTGGGTCTGGAACTGCTCTGAGACGTAGATCTGGATCTTGTCTACGCAGGCAAATTCCTTCTGACACACCGGGGCGATCTGATCATACAACAAAGGCGACGTGTCCTCCGGCAGCTGATTGTGACTGACCAGACGCTGAACGAAAAGCCGGATGTGGGTGACATAACGGGAATAGGAAAGGCTGTCCTCGTTATAGGTCAGGCCAAGGGTATACTTTACGATATCCAGCACGGCGCTGACCGCATGGGCGATGATAAGGTTCTGGCTGTTGCTGGGGTTGTCATACTGGGCGTTGATGAAGTGGAACGCGATATTGCCCGCCTCGTCCAGCGGCACCTCCACCTTCAGCTTGCGGCTCATGAGCTGGACTGCGTACTCGCCCACCTGAAATTCCCGGGGGTTGAACTTCTTCATGTCCAGCGTGTAGAAGTTCTGCAGGATAACGCCGTTCCGGATGCGCTTGGCGGCAAAGGCAAGATGGTCGGTCAGGGCCAGATAGATATGATCCATCAGCTTCATGTGGTAGTTCTCCACGGCATAGTCGATGACAGACTTGGCCATCTCAAAATAGATGCTGTCTGTCTCGGCGGCCAGCCGGATAATCCGGCGCGAAAGCTCCCGATCCTTGAGCACAAAGACCTTATCGATCTCCTTGGGCGAGAGCTTGTAGCCGATGGTTTTCTGGAAGCCGATGCCCTTGCCCATCAGGATGATCTCCTGCCCCTCATCGTTGAGTGCCAGCACAAGAGAGTTGTTCAGCACTTTGATGACACGCATGGCCTTATAAACACTCCCCGTTGGTCTTGATCACCTTCTGATACCAGTAGAAGCTATCTTTGCGGATGCGGGCCAGATCCTTCAGGTCAGAATCGGTGCGGTTGACGTAGATAAAGCCGTACCGCTTGCGGAAGCCCTGATGCGAGCTCAGCAGATCCATCACCGACCACGGGCAGTAGCCCATCACCTCCACACCGTCGCCGATGGCATCCGCGATGGCCTGCACATGCTGGCGCAGGTAATCGATACGATAATCATCATGTACACGACCGTCGGCGGTGAGCTCGTCGCCCATGCCAAGGCCGTTCTCGGTGATGATGAGCGGCAGGTGGTAGCGGCGGTAATACTCGTTCAGCACGATGCGCAGGCCCATGGGGTCAATCTGTGCGCCGTACTCACTGGCTTTCAGGTTCTGGTTGCGCTCGTCGCGGCAGTAGCCGTACTGGTCGAAGTCCACCTCGTTGCCGCGGAACACGCGGGAACCTGCCGGATGCTCGGCATCTGCGGGCAGATAGCTGGCGCACAGAGTGCGGTAGTAGTTCAGCGCGATGTAATCAATCTTTGCGCTCTTGAGGATGGCGGTATCGCCCGGCTCCATCTTGGGCACGATATTGCGCTCCTCGAGGTAGCGCATGTAGTAGCCGGGGTACTCACCGTTGGTGTGCATCTCAAGGCAGTAGTTGGTCTTGAACCAGTCGTTCATCCGGGCTGCCCATACGTCCTCCGGTTTGTTGGTCAGGGGGTAGGTGCAGGTGGAAGAAACTGCCGGGGCGATCTTGCCGCCCTCCACCAGCTCGTGGCAGGCGTTGACAGCCAGAGCGTGGGCGAGGAACATGTGGTAGTCCATCTGGGCACGCATCCGGTCAGCTTCCCACTCGTCATTGGTGTAGATGTTCATGCGGTTGTTGACGCGGATCATCAGATTCTGCTCGTTGATGACCTGCCAGTATTTGACGTGGTCGCCAAAGGCGCGGAAGCAGATCCGTGCATAGCGCTCAAAGGCGTAGGCGCAGTCGCGGCATTCCCAGCCGTTGTACTTCTCGACCAGCGCATAGGGCAGGTCGAAGTGGTACAGGGTGACTAGCGGGCAGATGCCCTGCTCGATCAGGTAGTCGATGACCTTGTTGTAGAACGCGATGCCCTCGGGGTTCACCTCGCCGTCGCCGTCCGGAATGATGCGCGCCCAAGAGAGGGAGAAGCGATAGGCCTTCAGCCCCAGCTCCTTCATCAGGTCGATGTCCTCTTTCCAGTGGTGGTAGAAATCGCTGGCCACCTTGGTGTCGGCCTGCTTATCCGAAAGTTTGAAGGAGTTGAAGTCGGCCACGGTCATGCCTTTGCCGCCCTCATCCCAGCCGCCTTCGATCTGGAAGGCAGAGGAGGAAGCACCCCAGAGGAAGCTTGCAGGAAATTGATTCATCATGTTGAGCTCCTTTCTTGAATAAGGAAGGGATCAGTGCACGGTGCGGATCACAGAGCAGCTCAGATTCACCGGATCGCCGGGCAGACCCTCGACAGCCTTGAAGTCGTCCGAGTTGGAAACGATCACGCTGACAGTAGTATTATGACCGGCCGCTTTGATCTTGTCAATGTCGAAGGACAGTAGCTTGTCGCCTTTTTTTACCTTGTCGCCTTCCTTGACGAAGCTGTGGAAGCCGTCACCGTTCATCTCAACGGTGTCCACGCCCACATGGATCAGCAGCTCGGTGCCGTCCTCCATCTGCAGACCCAGTGCGTGCAGGGTGGAGTGAACGACCGAGACAGTGGCGTCTGCGGGCGCGACCACCAGACCCTTGCTGGGCAGGATGCCGATGCCGCCGCCCAGTGCGCCGGATGCAAACACGTCATCGGGCACCTCGTTCAGCGGGTAAGCCTTGCCCTCAACAGGGGCCTTGATCTCAGAAACAACGCCATCCTCGGGCAGAGCGGACTGTGCAGGAGCGGACTGTGCGGGGGCAGCCTTGACAGCAGTGTCCTCGAAGCCCACCAGATAGGTCAGAACAGCAGCGCCCACAAAGGACACCACGATGCCGATGATGTAAGCCATGAACTGGCCGAAGGTCGTGCCCTCGCCCCAGTAAGACATAATGGTCAGGATGCCGTTGTTGGCAAAGCCGGTGTTCACAGCCTTGCCGATGCCCATGATGCCGCCGCCCACAGCGCCGGCAATGACAGCGCAGATCATGGGCTTCTTCAGACGCAGGTTACAGCCGTAGATCGCAGGCTCAGTAACGCCGACCAGCCATGCGGACAGAGAAGCGGAAGCGGCCACCTGCTTCAGGCCGGGATCCTTGGTCTTGAACATGACGCCCAGAGCAGCGCCGGCCTGAGAGAAGTTTGCAGCACCGGCAAAGCACATCAGGGTGTTGGTGCCGGTCATGGCTACATCGTTCAGGCCGATGGGCAGCAGAGCGCGGTGTGCGCCGAAGATAACGCAGACGCCCCACAGGCCGCCCACGATGATACCGCCCAGAACGGGGCTGAAGCTGTACAGTGCGGTGTAGAGCCACTGGATGATGTAGCCGACATAAATGCCCACGGGGCCAACGACCACCAGCATGACGGGAACCATGATCAGCAGGGACAGGCCGGGGACAAGGATCAACTGAAGGATTTCAGGTACGATCTTGTTGAGCAGCCGTTCCAAAAGCGCCAATAGGATGACCGCCAGCAGGATCGGGATGACCGATTCGGTGTAGGTGAAGATTTTGCTGGACTCACCCACAGTAAAGGCCATCTTGATGACCGGCAGGCCGAAGATGGTGGAGCGGGTGGCGGTGTCCTGCATCATGGCATCGATGGTGGGGTGGCACAGGAAGGCACCCAGCATCATGGACACGACGGTGCTGCACTTCAGAGCCTTGGCGGCAGTGTAAGCAAGGAAGATGGGAATAAAGTAGAAGATGACGTTGCTGGCGGTGTTCAGGATGATGTAGGTGCTGTTGGCGGTGTCAAAGCCGGGCATCTTGGCAAAGGCGGCCAGAAGACCCTTGATTAGGCCGGAAGCTGCAATGGCGGGCACCAGCGGAGTAAAGATCTCGGTCAGCTTCTGCAGGATGAGGTTGCCCAGGCTCTGCTTCTGCGCGGGGACGGCTTCCTCTTCGGCAGAGGATGCAGCCTGCCCGCCCAGCTGAGCCACGACAGCATCGTAGATCTTGGTGACTTTTGCGCCGCAGACCACTTGGAACTGGCCACCGGCCACAACGACCGAGATGACACCCTCCAAATGCTCAACGACCTCCTTTTTGGCTTTGCTCTCATCGCGGAGCACGAAGCGCAGGCGGGTGAAGCAGTGAGTGACCTGCTTCACGTTGGCTTTGCCGCCGACATTGTCCAGAATGTCTTTGGCTACCTTGTTGTAATCCATGTTTTTCTCCTTTTACCAGTGTGAAACAAACGAACCGCGCGCGGAAAAGAGCATCATGCTGCCGTACACAACAAAAAAGACCCAATGAAAATGAGACACAGTTACAAAAAGCCCACTACGCCTTCTGCTGCGTTCATTCTCACCGGATCTTGCCTGTATTACCAGTAACACACCGTGTGTACGTCAATATTCTCTTTCACTGCACAAAATCATAACACACAAATCACGAGAGTGCAAGCAGCGATTATGAAGTTTGTGTGAACGCACAAATCTTTACAGGAAAATTGTGCAGATTGCAAAGACGCACGGCCAACGGCGTGCACTGCTTATAAAAACAGCCTCTTATCTGCTGATGGCAAGGGTGCTGAACTCGGGCTCTTCAAAGTGGCTGTTATAAAACTCCTCTATCGGGCGGATGAGAGAAACGGTGTCCCAGGCACCGGCGGTCTCGTAGTAAAATAAAACGGTCAATAAGGGATTCTGAAGTAATCCATGACGGCCTTAAACTGATCCTGCGCGGTCAGGCAGGTGTCCAGCAGATACCCGCGTTCGGTTTTCCACTCGTGCAGCCCCCGATAGTAGAACATTTTGAGGTCATCCGTAATAATGAACGGCACGATGCTGTTCCGCAGGCACTCCTTGAAGAGCAGAAGCCGCCCGACACGGCCATTTCCATCCTGAAACGGATGGATGGATTCAAAGGCATAGTGGAATTCCAGCAGGTCTTCCAGCGACTTGGCAGAATTTTGGTTGTATGCAGATAAGAGCTCTTTCATCTGTGGGGCAACGAGTTCTGGCGCAGTGGTGCTTTTGCCACCGACTTCGTTCGGAAGTTTTTTATATTCGCCAACGGCGAACCAGTCCTTGCGGGAATCGCTGGTGCCGCTTTTCAGGGTAAAGTGCAGCTTTTTGATCAGAGCTTCGGTGATGGGCTTCTTGGCATCCCGGATGACCATATCAATGCATTTGAAGTGATTGGCCGTTTCGACTACATCATCCACATTGACAACACCGTTCCCTATGCCAATGGTATTGGTTTCATAGATATACCGTGTTTGGTCATGGGTCAGACGGCTGCCTTCAATGTGGTTTGAGTTATAGGTAAGGTCAATCTGAATTTTGTGGTAGATTCCACCTTTCACGTGCCCGGCCATTTCATCTTGCAAAATATTGAGCAGGGTACGAGGTGCCGGTTGCTTTTTGTTGACGCGCTCTGGACGCTCTGCATCCTGCGGAATGTTCCATGTCTTGCCGATAAGGATTGCCCCCGGAATCTTGCCGGTAGCACAGTAGTTGCGGACAGTGCGCTCTGAAACATTCCATGATTTTGCCGTACCAGCGACAGATTTATAGTTCATCGGAACACCTCCTGTAAGATGATTATATCATTTTATCGGCAAGAAATCAAATAAACAAATGCGTAAAAACTAAAATCTTGCCGATATAAATAATGTGTATAAATTAAAATATTGACATCATGAAAGAGAATGATTATAATGAAAATGAGGGGAAGTGAGACTGTGAAAGAAGACTTCAAGACACAGATTTTTGATATTTTCGGCACGGTGGATTTAGAGCAGCTGCGGGCGATCGCGCAGAAAGTACAGCTTATAGAAAGTGAAAAACCACATAATGAACGCGGCGCAGGACGCAAAAACAGCCTGACTCCGCAGCAGTTGGCAGAGATGCTGGCTCTGCATCAGCAGGGAATGGGAGCAACGGAGTTGGCGAAAAAGTACGGCATCAGTCGCCAGACGATTTACAAGCAGCTGGAACGTGCGCAGAACTTCAGTAATGACCCGAACACCATGCTGCGCCTCAATTATATGAACCGGAATGATCTGTGTACGACAATTGATGTGGATTTCAAGCACGAAAAGATCAAAATTAAAAATTATACGGACAAAATTCCACTCAGAGCGTTTGGCATGGTTGAAAACCCAACATGGGAAGATTTTCAGTGGTTTTTGAAAGACCGCTGCTTTCCTGAGACACGGGCGCATCTGAAATGGGTGCTGAGTGATGTGGGAGTACCTTTCTATGATCCGCTTATGATTATTGAAAAGACTAAGGGAAAGATGGCAGAAGATCAACAGTGGATTGAAGTGATCCATAGAAAGGCATCGTAACAAGGTGAATTATGGAAAGCATTGACCTGAATAAGATTCCAGTGCAGGAAACCGAGGGACACACATCAAAAGGAAATCAGTTGAAATGGAAACTGGGCGATCAGTGGTATAAAGCCGACCACATGGGCTACGAGGGACTGTCCGAAGTTCTGGTATCCAGATTGCTGCACAAGACGGAACTGAAATATCCTTTTGTAGAATATCATCCGGTAGAGATCGCTTATAAAGGGCAGAAGCTGCTGGGATGCCGCAGCAAAAATTTTCTGAAAGAAAACCAGAAGCTGATTCCGCTGGAAAAACTTTACCGCCAGAACACGGGCAAGAGTTTGGCGCTGAGTTTAGTAGAATTTCCAGAAGTGCCAAATAGAATCCAATATACTGTGGAACAGGTTGAAAAGTACACAGAATTGCATGATTTTGGAAAATATCTGACGGCCATGCTGGAATTAGATGCATTTTTTTTGAACGAAGATCGTCATACAAACAACATTGCAGTACTGTATGATACCGAAAAAGACTGTTACGAACTCAGTCCGATTTTTGACCAGGGGCTTTCTCTATTGGCTGATACCAGCTATGATTTTTCGTTAGAACAGCCCTTGGAAGATTGCATAAAGCGAGTGGAAGCGAAGCCCTTCCATTCGAGTTTTGTGCAGCAGGTGGATGCTGCGGAAGAACTGTATGGTATCCAAATTCACTTCCATTTCGGAGCGAAAGAAGTGCAGAAAGAACTCCAAACGTTAAACGAGGGCTATTCGGAGGAGATCATTATGCGGGTAGAGCGCCTTCTTCGGGAACAGATGCGCCGATATGCATATCTGATGGATTGAATAGAAAACGGACACGTTGGAAGTATAAGCAAAAAAGAAAGGCCGCTCGTGGAAAGAGAGAATCTTCTCTCGATCCATGAGCGGCCATAATTTTTTCTGGTTGTGTGGGCTTAAAGCGGAGAATGCACTCACCCTTTACTCACCCTTTTGCCATGAGAATGCAGCAGGATGTACAAATTTACATAGAAGTGCAAATGACATAGCAACGATGAATATAAGGATATATGAAGTGGCATCAGGATACATCGCACACGCTGCAAACTCCGATACCTAATTTCATATAAAATACGCTCCTTACACGTTTTTTGGCATAACGATACATCTACCATTATACGCGATGAACCCCGCCAGCGCAAGGGGGACGGGCTATCTTGAATAAGGAATCCTGAAATAATCCGGGATGGGTTATCGGCAAGAAATCAAATTTCGGGGCTTCTGCTGCAAACGTTTCTTGCCGATAGCGCGGCTGCGTAAGGTGTACCCTAGGCAGAAATGTGAAAAAAACTACACTTCCTTCTTTATTTTGTCATAACTGTCCCGTATAATAGAAAGGAAAGAGCCTGTCAAAACGCCCGGAAGGGCTGAAGATACAGCAAAAACCTGCATAAAAGGGGAGGAAAACACTTATGGCAAACGAAAAGATCCTTGTGGTGGACGACGACGCCAACATCTGCGAGCTGCTGCGGCTGTACCTGACCAAGGAGGGCTATCAGGTCACGGTGGCAAACGATGGTGAAGAAGGGCTGGAAAAGTTCAACGCGGTCAAGCCGGACATGGTGCTGCTGGACGTGATGATGCCCCGCATGGACGGTCTTGAGGTCTGCCGCCGCATCCGCAAGGCGGGCAACACCCCGGTGATGATGCTTACCGCCAAGGGCGAGACCTTTGACAAGGTGCTGGGCTTGGAGCTGGGCGCAGACGATTACATGGTCAAGCCCTTTGACGCAAAAGAGGTGGTGGCACGCATCAAGGCGGTGCTGCGCCGCTGCCAGACTACCTCCGCTGCCGCCGAGAGTACCGAGGGCGTTATTGAGTTCGACAACCTGCGGCTGGATATGAACAGCTACGAACTGCGGGTCAAGGGCAAGGTGGTGGAAGCTCCCCCCAAGGAGCTGGAACTGCTGAACTGTCTGGCCTCCCACCCCAACCGCGTGTACACCCGCGACCAGCTGCTGGACGAGGTGTGGGGCTTTGAGTACTACGGCGACAGCCGCACCATTGATGTCCACGTCAAGCGCCTGCGCGAAAAGCTGGCCGGTGCTTCCGATAAGTGGGAACTGAAAACCGTCTGGGGCGTGGGCTATAAGTTCGAGGTGCGTCAGTAATGCGTAAAAGTATCTCCACAGCCTTTTTCTCCATGGTGTCCACCCTGATGGTGCTGGGCATCGTGCTGATGGGCTGCTCGGAGTGGGTGCTGTTCAAGAATTATTTTGCGAAGGATCGCTACGAAACGCTGGATCAGGTGGTAAGCGTTGCCAAGCGCACCGCGGAGTATCTGGTAAACAGCGAGACCATGCCGCAGGGCGCAGAGCTGGACGCTTTGAACACCAAGTTGGAGATCATCGGCGAGAGCGCCGAGGCGTATCTGTTTTTCACCGACCGACAGGGCAATGTGCTTATTGCCTCCGACCCGGACAAGCTTACCACCACCACCGTGCCGCTGGATATCTGCCAGCGCGCCAACGCAGTGGCTGACCCGGACGCCCGGCACTACCACGCTTTCGGCGATTTGGGCGGTGCCCTGACCGAAAAAAGCTATATCGCGGCGGTGGAGACCATCGACGACCAGAGCCTGTTCAGCGGCTGGCTGTTTTTGTGCTCCTCCGGCGCGCAGCTCACCGACTTTAAACAGCAGTTCTGGTCCAACTTCCTGATGTCTGCCTGCGTGATGCTGCTGTGCGCCAGCGTGCTGACCCGCCTGCTGATGCGTCAGCTCACCGACCCGCTGCAAAAGGTCACCGATGCCGCCCAGCGCTTTGGCGGCGGCGACCTCTCTGTCCGCGTGGAGGGCGTGGAGGGCGATGGCGAGGTGGCAGACCTTGCCCGCACCTTCAACCAGATGGCGGAGAACATCCAGTCCAACGATAACTCCCGGGGTCAGTTCATGGGCAACATCGCCCACGAACTGCGCACCCCCATGACCACCATCAAGGGCTTTGTGGACGGCATTCTGGACGGCACCATCCCGCCCGAGATGCAGAACCACTACCTGCAGCTGGTCAGCGAGGAGACCGGCCGTCTGGCACGGCTCATCCAGAATATGCTGGATCTCTCCAAGCTGGAAAGCGGCGAGTATCAGGTGAACGCCCGGATGTTCAATATCTGGGAGACCCTGACCGGCGTGGCACTGGCGGCAGAGCAGCGCATCAACGATGGTATGATCGAGCTGGAAGGCCTGACCATGGATGAAAAGGTGCTGGTCTACGCCGACCCCGACCTGATCCATCAGGTGGCGTATAACCTGCTGGACAACGCCATCAAGTTCACCCCGGCGGGCGGCACCATCCGCTTCAGCGTGGAAAAGCTGGGCCCCGAGGCCGAGATCTCCATCTGGAACTCCGGGCAGGGCATCAGCCCGGAGGCGCTGCCCTATGTGTTCGAGCGGTTCTATAAAGAGGACCGCTCCCGCGGCCTGCACGCCCGCGGCTCCGGTTTGGGACTGAACATCTGCAAGGTGCTGGTCAATCTGGCCGGCGGGCAGATCCGCGTGGAGAGCCAGCAGGGCGAGTGGTGCCGCTTTGTGTTCACCCTGCCCACCTGTTCCCCCAATCCCGGCGGCATGAAGCGCCTGCCGGATGCCGCCGGGCAGCCCGGCGCAGTGGAGGACCCCGCCAGCATGAAGCCGGTAGAATAAGACCCCGCAGCCAGACTGCCCCGCCCGGGCGGTCTGGCTGCTTTGGCGTTGTTGGAATAAAAATTCTGCTTACCGCTGTGACCCCCTCTTGTGAAAATGCGTTTGGAGCACTCCGCAGAGTGCGACAAACGCGGAATTAAAAATCTATTTTCCGCTGAATATGGCTAGCAACGACGACGACCGCCGCCAGCGGCGGAAACAGGGAGGAGTTGTTGGGGCAGCGGCCAGCAAGACGCGAGTGCCGCCCAAGGCACGAAGCGGATGCTGGGTGCCGCAACCCGGAAGCAGCGGAGGCCATTCCAAATCGTCCTGCTTCAAAGAAAGCTGCTGCAAAATGGCAAGCCTTCGGCGGCAGCTGCGCGTCACATGGAGATGCTGCCGCGCAATGGACTTTTTACGCCATTTACGACTTTTCGGTGAAAAAAACTGCTGCGGGTTTGATTTTTTGGCCGTTTTCATGTAAACTAAAAGATAACCATGCCCGCGTATTTTTTGCCCGGCAGAACCCTGCAAAACGCGCAACACATGGGATAAAAATTGCTAAAAATAACGGAGCGTAATGAAATATTATGGCCATCGTAAGTCCTTCTATTCTTTCTGCTGATTTTGGCAAGCTGGGTGCAGACTGCCGCATGGTGCTGGACGCCGGCGCACAGATGCTGCACTACGACGTGATGGACGGGCATTTTGTGCCCAACATCAGCTTTGGCGTGCCGGTGCTCAAAAGCCTGCACAAGGCGCTGCCGGATGCCTTTTATGACGTGCATCTGATGATCAGCCACCCGCTGCAATACGCCGAGCCCTTTATCAAGGCCGGTGCGACCCTGTATAATTTCCATCTGGAGTGCGAAGATGATATTCAGGCCACCATTGACGCCGTCCGTGCGCTGGGCTGCAAGGTGGGTCTGACCATCAAGCCCGGCACCCCGGCCGAGGCGCTGGCACCGTGGCTGGAGCAGCTGGATCTGGTGCTGGTGATGAGCGTGGAGCCCGGCTTCGGCGGGCAGAAGTTCATGCCCTCGGCGCTGGACAAGCTCCGCTGGCTCAAGGCAGAGCGGGAAGCACGCGGCCTTTCCTATCTGCTGGAGGTGGACGGCGGCGTGGATGCCGCCACCGCACCCTTGTGCGTGGAAGCCGGAGCCGACGTGCTGGTGGCAGGCAGTGCCGTGTTCGGCGCCGCCGACCCTGCTGCGGCTGTGGGCGCACTGGCCAGCCTGTAAGGAGGCCCGTATATGGATGAAACTTTGATCCAAGAGCAGGAGCGGCAGCTGCAAAAGACCGGCCGGTACTACAAGCACGTTTTCTGGCTGTGTGTGCCGCTGCTGTGCATGGCCTGCTATTTCTATGGGGCGCGTCCGCTGCTGCTGTGCGGCATCGCCCTGCTTACCGGCAACCTGTGCGACCGTCTGGTGGCGCTGCTGCGCCATCGGGTGTACACAAACAAAGATCTCTCCAACGAGAGCTTCAGTCTCATCATCGCCCTGCTCATGCCCGCCACCGTGGACATCTATGTGCTGGTGGTGGCGGTGATGGCGGGCGTGCTCATCGGCAAGGAGGTCTTTGGCGGCTACGGCAGCTACCCCTTTAACCCCGCTGCCGTGGGCTACGCCGTGGCGGCGGTATCATGGCCGGAGCAGGTGGTGCGTTACCCGCAGCCCTATACGCCGCTGCCGCTGTGGGACGCCTCTGCCGTGCCGGTGAGCAGCACCATCGAGGATACCCTGCGCAGCGGCGGTATCCTGAACCTGAACGCCCTCGCCGTTGTGCTGGGCGAGTTTGCTGCCCCCATGGGCACCGGTGCGGCGCTGGTCATTCTGGCCTGCGGCCTCGTGCTGTGGACCCAGAAGGACGTGCACATCGGCGCATCGGCAAGTTTTCTGATCACCTGCGGGCTCATCGCTTTCTTCTTCCCGCGGCAGGTGGGTCTGGCGGACAGCACCCTCTTCAGCAGCCTGCTGCCCCGCCTGCAGGGCATCCGGGACGAGCTGCACACCGGTGCGGTGCTGTTCTGCGCGGTGTTCCTGCTCAACGAACCCTACACCTGCGCCCATCACCGGCTCGGACGCATCCTGTACGGCGCCCTGGTGGGTGCTGCCACCATGGGCTTCCGCTATTTCGGCGTGTACGAGACCGGCGTCTGCTTTGCACTGCTGGCCGTCAACAGCGTGTCCGCGCTCATTGACCGCACCGAGGAGCGGCTGTACCGTCTGCTGCACCGTCTGCCGTCCGAACGAAAGGAGGCTGCGGAATGAAAAAGCGTACTGCGGAACTGATTTTAAAGGATCCCGAAAAGTTTGCCCATCATGACCGCGTGTTCCTGAATAACCCGGTGGTCATGCAGGGCATGGGTCTGGCACCGCTGGTGGTCGTGGCTACCACCGGGCAGAACGGCCTGATGCTGGCGGCGGCGGTGACGCTGCTGCTGGTGCCCTCCCGCGTGCTGGCCTGCCTGCTCAGCCGCCTTGTGCCCCTGCGGGACGAGGAGCCTACCCCGGAGCAGCTGCAAAAAAAGCTGCTGCCCCGCGCACTTTTGTACGCAGCCAGCGCCGCTGTGGTGTACCTGGCGGCATATCCCATTTTGAACTTCGTGTTTGGCACCGGGCTTTTGAACCTTGGCATCTATCTGCCCATGCTGGTGGTGGAGCCGCTTCTGACCTACCGCTTCGGCCGGGTGCAGGAGACAGTGCACAAGGCCGTTTCCAAGGGCGTGCGCATCACCGTTGGCTACGCGCTGCTGCTGCTCGTGGTGGGCGTGGTGCGCGAGTGGCTCAGCCTTGGCACCGTGTTCGGTGCCCCGGTGGGGCGCTGGGCGCTGCTGCCACTGGCTAAGATGCCGGCGGGCGGCTTTATCGTGCTGGGCATCCTGTGCGCCATCTGGCGCGCTGCGGCTGCAAAGCGCAAGGAATATCTGAAAAAGGAAGCACGGGATACCCTGACCGTGCACTACCAGAAGGAGGTGGACCGCGAACCGTGAAGGAAGTTGTAAGCAGCTCGGCAGTGTTTTTCAGCTATGCACTGCTGGCCATTTTTGCACAGAACGCTGTCTTTACCCGTGCACTGGGCGTGTCCCGCATGGTGCAGCTGGTGGGGGACGACCGCACCAGCAGCGCCTTGTTCGGCATGATGCTGTGCATCACGCAGGTGCTGGTGGCGCCGGTAGCTTTCTTTGCCGGGCGGTTCATTGCCCCGCTGGATAACCGCGCCCAGCTGCGCCCGCTGGTGTATATCGCCAGCATTGCCGTGGTGTGTCTGGCGGAGCATCTGGTGCTATGGCTGCTGCACAGCCTGCCCCGCCGCGCCCAGCTGCTGCGCATCGTGCCGCTGGCCGCGCTGAACAGCGGCGTGCTGGGCACGGTGCTGGTGGAGCGCACCCAGAGCTTTACCCTTGGCCAGAGCCTTGGCTTTGGCCTTGGCAGCGGCCTTGGCTATGTGCTGGCGGTGCTGCTGGTCACCGAGGCGCGCCACCGCCTGCGCAGCAAAGCCATCCCCAAGGCATTCCGCGGCCTGCCCATCACGCTGGTGTATATCGGCGTGCTGGCGCTGGCAATCTATGGCTTTACCGGACATTCCGTCATCCTGTAATGCAGACAGGGAGGAAAGGATACCATGGCTAAGTATAAACGTCAGAAGGTCAAGCATTATCACCGCAGCTTTTACAGCCGGGAAACGCGCGTAAAGCGCGGCATCGGCATCGTGGTGCTGGTGGCGGCAGTGCTGGCAGCAGCATGGCTTGCCGCACCCCATGTGCTGGATTGGGCCACCCACACCTGGTATACCGTGGTCAAGGATCGGGATCTGGAGGCCGAAAGCGCTTCCCGCGCCGAGGCAGCAGCCTCCTCTGCGGCGGCAAGCAGCGCTGCTGCTTCGCAGGCAGCGTCTGAGCCGGAGCCGGAGGAGGAAAAGCCGCTGGACGGCAAGGCCGTTACCGGCGGCAGCTGGGCAGAGCTGGACGTGACCACCCTGACCGATGAAGCCGCCATCCGCACCGCCGCCCGGCAGCTGAAGCAGCAGGGCGCAGACTACGCCCTTGTCACCCTGAAGGACGCCGCTGGCACGGTGTACTATGCTTCCGGGGTGGCAGCCGCTGCTCAAAGCATCACTGAGAACCCGGTGGATGCGGCCAATATCGCCGCCATCCTGCGGGAGGAGGGCATTATCCCGGCGGCGCAGCTTGCCGCCTTTACCGACCCGGTGTCGGTGTACACCGACCGCAGCATGGGCGTGCACTACGATGGCAACAGCCTCTGGCTGGACAACGTCAGCGCAGCCAAGGGCGGCAAGGCATGGATGAACCCCTTTGCCGCAAGCGCGGTGCAGTATGTCGGCGACCTCATTGAGGAGGTGCAGGGCATGGGCTACGAGCAGGTGGTGCTTACCGGGGTGCAGTTCCCCAATATCATCACCCGCAAGCAGGACTTCGGTGCCTCCGGCGGCAAGAGCCGGGAGGGACGCGCCGCCCAGCTGACCGCGGATATCGCCGCATGGCAGACCCGCTTTGCAGGCAGCGTGACCCTGTGGGTCAGCTACCCGGACGCACTGTGCACCGCTGCCACTGATGCCCTTGGCACCATCGGTACGTCCCTTGGCATGGAAAATCTGCTGGTCACCAGCAGCACCGCACTGGATGCGGACAGCCGCGCTGCGCTGGAGCAGGCCGCTGCCGACGCCGGTGTGAAGCACGTTGTGGTGCACGATACCGCAGCGTTCCGCTGAGAAGCGGCTTTGATAGAGAGGGGAGGAAACGACTATGAAACCGACTACCTGTTTTGCACCCGCACACATCCTGCTGCCTTCGGAGCAGGTGCCGCTGGAGCAGTGGGGCTGCATTGCCTGTGACCAGTTCACCAGCGACCGCAGCTACTGGCAGCGGGCAGAAGAGACCGCTGCGGGTGCGCCCAGCACCCTGAACCTGATCCTGCCGGAGGTGTATCTGGAGGACGGAGACGCCGACGCGCGGGTGGAAAAGATCCACGCCACCATGCAGGATTACGCCAAAAATGTGCTCACCCGGGCGGTGGACGGCTTTATCTATGTGGAGCGCACCGAGCAGAGCGGCCGGGTGCGGCAGGGTCTTGTAGGGCGTGTGGACTTGGAAGCATACAGCTACCGCCGGGGCGAAAAATGCACCGTGCGCCCCAGCGAGTGCACCGTGGAAAGCCGCATCCCGCCCCGCATGAAGGTGCGTACCGGCGCTGCGCTGGAAACGCCCCATATCATGATGCTGGCGGATGACCCGGACTGCACCCTCATCGAGCCCATTGCCGCCCACAAGGACAGCCTACCCAAGGTATACGAGGGCGAGCTGATGCTGGGCGGCGGCCATGTGGCAGGCTGGGCAGTGGAGGACCCCGCCCTCATCGCACAGATCGAAAACGCGTTGACCGTGCTGGGCAGTCAGGAAGAATTTGACAAGAAATACCCCGATGCCACCCGCCGCGACCCGCTGACGCTGGCCGTGGGCGACGGCAACCACTCGCTGGCTACCGCAAAAGCCTGTTGGGAGGAGCTGAAAAAGACCCTGACCCCGGAGCAGGCAGAAAATCACCCCGCCCGCTGGTGTCTGGCAGAGGTGTGCAACGTGCACTCCCCGGCCATTGAGATTGAGCCCATCCACCGGGTACTGTTCAACGTGGACTGCGCCACCGTGCTGCTGAGCCTCATTACATGGAGCGATTCCAACATGGTCGGCTGCTGCTTTGGCGGCAGCAAAAAGCAGCCTTTTACGCTGGCGGGCCCCCACATGGCCAATGTGCTCAGCTTTGAGGACCCCACCGAGCCGCTGACCGTGGGCACCATCGACGATTTTATTTCGGATTATATCGAGCGCCACCCGGAAGCAAAGGTGGACTATGTGCATGACGAACCGGCTGTGCGTGCGCTGTGCAAGCAGGGCGCAGTGGCGTTTTTGATGCCGCCCTTCGCCAAGAGCGACCTGTTCCGCGGCGTTGTGATGGGCGGCGTGCTGCCCCGCAAGACCTTCAGCATGGGACACGCGGAGGAAAAGCGCTACTACATCGAGTGCCGGAAGATCACAGAATAATAGGAGAACCATGACATTTAAAGAACTGAATCTGTCCGCCCCGCTGCTGCGCGCTGTGCAGGAAGCGGGCTACGAGACCCCCTCGCCCATTCAGGCAGCGGCCATCCCGCCGGTGCTGGCAGGCCGGGATCTGATGGGCTGCGCCCAGACCGGCACCGGCAAGACGGCGGCCTTTGCGCTGCCCATGCTGGACCGGCTCACCGCCAACGCACCCCGCCGCAAGGGCGCTGTCCGCGCCCTGATCCTGACCCCCACCCGGGAGCTGGCCTTGCAGATCGGCGAAAGCTTTGAAGCCTACGGCAAGTACCTGAAATTGCGCAGCACCGTCATCTTTGGCGGCGTGGGGCAGGCTCCGCAGGTGGAAGCGCTGAAAAAGGGCGTGGACATCCTTATCGCCTGCCCGGGACGGCTGAACGATTTGATCGGGCAGGGCTTTATCGACCTGTCCGCACTGGAAATTTTTGTGCTGGACGAGGCCGACCGGATGCTGGACATGGGCTTTGTCCATGACGTGAAAAAGGTCATTGCAAAGCTGCCCGCCCAGCGCCAAAACCTGATGTTCAGCGCCACCATGCCCGCCGAGATCGAGCAGCTGGCCGCCGGCATCCTGCATGACCCCGCCTTTGTCAAGGTGGACCCGGTGTCCAGCACCGTGGACCGCATCCAGCAGAGCCTGTACTATGTGGAAAAGGGCAACAAAAAGCTGCTGCTGCCGTGGCTCATCAAAAATTTACAGCCGCCGGTGGTCAATGCGCTGGTGTTCAGCCGCACCAAGCACGGCGCGGATAAGATCGCAAAGGACCTGACAAAGCAGGGCATTCCCGCCGCCGCCATCCACGGCAACAAGAGCCAGACTGCCCGCGTCACCGCGCTGGAGGATTTCAAGTCCGGCAAGACCCGGGTGCTGGTGGCCACCGATATCGCCGCACGCGGCATTGATATCAGCGAGCTTTCCCATGTGTTCAACTACGACCTGCCCGAGGTGCCGGAGACCTATGTGCACCGCATCGGGCGCACCGCCCGCGCCGGTGCGGACGGCACCGCCGTCAGCTTCTGCGCCCCGGAGGAGCAGGAGTACTTGGCAGGCATTGAAAAGCTGAACCGCCGCAAGATCCCGGTGGTATCCGGTCATCCGTGGGACGGCGTGCCCGCCCCGGTGCGCCCGGTGCTGCCCGTGCGCGGCAAAAAGCCCCGCCCCGAAGCAGAAAAACCGGCCGAAGCGCCGAAAAAACAGGCCGAAACTGCGCCCGCAAAAGCTGCAAAGACAGCTGCGCCCGCGCCGAAGCAGGAGCCGAAGGCTGCAAAGAACGCGGTGCCTGCAAAACCGAAAAAAGAGGAAACACTGATGCAAGACAGCAACGCAAAGCGCGGGGCCCGCAACGACCGCCGCGCCAACAACCGGGGCGCAAGCGCCCCCAAGGAGGCGGCAGCGCCCCGCGCCCGCCGCGAGAATGCCGCCCCCGCCCGGGGCAGCAACGTCCAGCCCAAGTTTGACCCCCATTTTGTCAGCGCCCCGGAGGCTACTCCGCTGCGCCCGGCACGCAAGACTCCTGTTGCTCCGGCAGCACCCGCCATCCGCAGCGCACAGGAGCCTCAGAATAACCAGAACGCAAACCGCAGCGGCAGCCGCCGCAACGACCGCAACGATCGGGGTGAACAGCGCAATGTCCGCCCCGCTGCCCAGAATAATAACGCCCGCCCTGCCCGCAGCGAGCGCGGCAATGCAGGCAGCCAGAACCGCACCGGCAGCGCACCCCGTGCTGCCAAGGCCGAGCCTGCCCGCCGCGGCCGCAATGCCGCCGCCCGGGACGAGGACCCGGGGCTGATGCTCATCAGCCGCCGCCCGCCCCAGCAGAAGTACACCAGCTTTGAGGAGTATATGGACGCCCACGGCGGTGCTACCGCACCCATTGAGGATCACAGCGAAGAAGTATGAGCCGGAACGAAGCCTTTGCCCCGTGGCAGTGCCCCCTGTGCGGCGGTGCGCTGCAAGGGGAGAATGACCTGAAATGTGAAAAAGGCCACTGTTTTGACCGCGCCCGGGAGGGCTACTGGCATCTTTTGCCGGTGCAAAGCATGCGCACCAAAGCCCCCGGGGACAGCAAGGAGATGGTTGCCGCCCGCCGCGCCTTCCTGAACGCCGGATACTACGGCATCTTCGGGCAGGCGCTGGGGGAGCTGTGCCTTGCCCACGGCGTGCCCGCCGCGAAGGACGCCCCGCTGCATCTGCTGGACGCAGGCTGCGGCGAGGGCTGGTACGACCGCTGCATCGCGCAGCAGTTCGCGGCGGCAGAAAAGCCGCTGCAGCTGGCCGGGTTCGATATCGCAAAGCCCGCCGTGCGGTTGGCGGCAAAGGCGCTGCCCGCCGCGCAGTATGCGGTGGCGTCCAGCTTCAGCCAGCCGGTGCGCACCGGCTGGGCAGATGTGCTGCTGAACTGCTTTTCGCCCTTTGCACAGGAGGAATTCAGCCGGGTGCTGCGCCCGGGCGGGCGCATGATCTACGTTGTGCCGGGGGCAGAGCATCTGTACCAGATGAAGGCCGTGCTCTACGAAAAGCCCTACAAAAACCCGGTGCAGCAGGTGGAGTACCCGGGCTTCCGCGCCATTGATGAGCGTGAGGTGCAGGGAACCATCACCGTGCGCGCCGCCCAGCTGGAAGCCCTGTTCGCCATGACCCCCTACTACTGGAAAACACCCCGCGACGGTGCTGCCCGCCTTGCGGCTCTGCCGCAGCTGACCACCACCATCGCCTTCCGCTTTCTGGTGTTTGAAAAGCTGTAATAAGATAAAAAAGGACTGCCGTGCAGAGTGCATGGCAGTCCTTTTTTGTACCCATTCTCATGCTTGTTGATTTTCACAAGAACTGGCATACTAATATATCAATTTCGCACAAAAACAACAAAATCTATTTACAAGCTCGTTATATTGTGGTACGATTTGTGCAGATTTCGATGGCATGATACAACTGGAATGTCTATCGGGCCCGGCAGCAGGGCGTTTGCTGCACAGCTTTGGACGGCTTTGCTCTGCACAAATGAGCCGTCTGCATTTAAAAGGAGAAATGATGATGAACAGAAGAGACTTTATGAAGCTTTCTGCCGCTTCTGCTGTGACCATGGGCGCAGTGGCTGGCATGGCGCCCGCATCCTTTGCTGAAAACGCTGGCGTGCACACCGATGCTGAGGTGCAGGCCATGGTGGCAGAGGAACTCCGTCTCTCCCGCGAGGTGGCCTTTTATCCGGCTGCTTTCCGGGGCGATTTTGACAAGTTCTATGTGCTGTTCCACAAGCTGTCCCGTGCTCAGTACGAGAAGGTGGACGGTGCACCTGTGCCCGGTATCAACGCCTCCCACTACGATATGTGTGTTGCTCTGACCAATGCCCGCAAGGCGCTGCGCCAGATCAAGGACCCCAAGAGCACCGTTTGGGAAATTTGGGGAGATCAGATGGCCGTGGAATCTCCGCTGCCCACCAACTGGGAAAATTGCTACGATAACGAGGGCTTCCGTCCCTTCCTGAACCCATACCTGCTGCGGGATCAGGGCAAGGTGAAGGGCAACGTGATCATTATTGCAGGCGGCGGCAGCACCCACCGCAACAACGTGGTGGAAGGCTACCCTGTGGCCGAGTTCTTCAACAAGAACGGCTACAACGCCTTTGTGCTGCAGCGCCGCGTCAACCCTTATGCCGCTGTGGATCAGCAGCTGGATCTGGCCCGTGCTATCCGCTACATCCGCCACAACGCCTCTGAAAAACACATCGGCAAGACCGATATCATGATCGCTGTGGGCTTCTCTGCCGGCGGCATGAATGTGATGCAGGTGGTGGCCGACCAGTTCGGCACTACGAATACCCCGGATAAGGTCTACCCCAGCTACGTCTGCGATGCTGTGGACCATGAGAGCGCTGACCTGAATGTGGCGATTCCCATCTACGGACTGTTCGTCACTGGTCTGAACTTCACGAAGAACCCCAACCTGCCTCCGGTCTTTGGTGTTGTGGGTCAGAAAGATGGCCTGAGTGCGATGATGCTGCCCTCTCTGCCGGAGTGCGCGGATATCTTCAAGGATTTCAGCTTCTATCTGGCACCCGATGCGCCCCACGGTGTGGGTCTGGGCACTGGCACCAAGGGCTATGTGGACTATTACACCCAGATCGCCCAGTGGCCGGATATGGCTGTCAACTTCATCGAGAGCCGTCTGGGGCTGATGGAAAAGAAGATCGACATGGACTCCGTGGGCTTTGCATGGTAAGCTGCCCCGACAGGAGTACCTGAAAAACAACGACCCGCCGCATCTCTTTCAGTGCGGCGGGTCGTTGTTTGTAAAAATGTTATGTATGATACTCCATCCATTTGCCCTTCCACGCATACAGGATCATGAGCAATGCGCCCAGACCCCAGCTGACGGGATAGAGGATGAACACGCCCTCGATGCCGGAGAAGAAGGGCAGCAGAAACTGGATCCACACCACCCGGAACAGGCACAGCGAGACCAGCAGCACCACCATGGGCGGGATGCTGGCACCCGTGCCGCGCACGGCACCGGCAAGGCCGTGCAGAATGCTGAGCAGGAAGTAGAACGGACAGAACCACCGCATAGCCAGCTTGCCGTAGGTGACTACGGCCTCGTCGGCGGTGAACAGGTGCAGAATGGCGTCCTGTCCGGCCAATAGCGCCGCGCCGGTGCAAAGGGTGTAGATGACCCCGATGGCAAGGGTGACCCACACCGAGCGCTTTACCCGGTCCAGACGCCCCGCGCCGTAGTTCTGCCCCACAAAGGTGGTAGCTGCCATGCTGATGCTGCTCACCGGCAGGATGTTGAAGCCATCGATCTTCATGTAGGCCGCAAAGCCCGCCATGGCGGCGGCACCGTAGCTGTTCACGCTGGCCTGCACCAGCACGTTGGAAAAGGAGATGACCATATTCTGGATGCCGGTGGGCAGACCCACCCGGATGATGCGGCCTGCCATTTTGCGGTGCAGCCGGATGGCGGAAAGTTCCACCCGGCAGGCGTCCTCGCTTTTCATCAAAAAGCGCAGGCTCAGCACGCAGGACACCAGCTGGCTCAGGTCTGTGGCGATGGCAGCGCCCGCCACCCCCATCCGCAGCCCCACGATGAACAAAAGGTCCAGCACGATGTTGGTCACCGACGCCCATGCCAGATACACCAGCGAGCGGCGGGAGTTGCCGGCGGCGTTCAGGATGCCGGCGGTCATGTTATACACTACGCTGAACAGCACCCCGCCAAAGTAGATGCGGATATAGGTCACGGCATCGGCCAGCACCTCGGCGGGGGTGTTCATGGCCACCAGCAAAGCGCGCCCGCAGGCAACGCCGCCCACCGTCAGCAAAAGCCCCATGACCACCGCAATGGCAAGGGAGGTGTGCACCGCCTCGCGGGTCTCCTTGTGGTCGCCCGCGCCCAGATACTGCGACACCACCACGCCCGCGCCCACGGCAAGCCCCTGACTGAAGCCGATGAGCAGGTAGATGGGCGACCCGCTGGAGCCCACGGCGGCAAGGGCGTTGCTGCCCACAAAATTGCCCACGATGATGCTGTCGGCGGTGTTGTACATCTGCTGCAGCAGGTTGCCGAAGATCAGCGGCAGGGCAAACAGCAGCAGGCTTTTTACAATGCTGCCCTCGGTCATAAGGGTAGCGGTATTCCGTGTTTTTACGGCGGCCATGGGGCTCCTCCTCTCAGCGCAAAAAATCGCTTGTATCCCTTAGCATAGCACAAACTCCGCCCCGGGACAAGGGGACGGCTGACGATTTTAAATCGTCTCGCCCGCAGACAACAGCGGCGGCGCGGCGCTGCCGTGCAACTTGCGGGCGAGGTAGTTCTGTGTGATCTTCACCACCGTACCGGACAGCGCCACCACGCCGATGAGGTTCGGCAGCATCATCAGGCCGTTGAAGGTGTCGGAAAGCGTCCATGCAAGGTCCAGCCGTATCACCGCGCCCACCGGCATCAGCGCTACGAACAGCACCCGGTAAAATGTCCCTGCCCCTGCGCCGAAGAGATACTCCACAGCCTTGCAGCCGTAACAGCTCCAGCCCAGCGCGGTGGAATAGGCGAACAGCAGGATGCACACCGCGATCAGCTTGGACCCCAGTGCACCGAACACGGCATCAAAGGCCTGCCCCACCAGTGCACTGCCCGCCGCCCCGGCGGCAATGCGCCCGGTGTCCAGATCCACAAAGCCGGAGGTCAGCACCACCAGCGCCGTCAGGGTGCACACCACCATGGTGTCTGCAAACACCTCAAAAATGCCCCACATGCCTTGCTGCACCGGCTCCTTTACGTTGGAAGCCGCGTGCACCATCACCGAGGAGCCAAGCCCCGCTTCGTTGGAAAAAGCACCCCGCTTGAAGCCCCAAGTGACCGCCCGGGACAGCCCATAGCCTACGATGCCCCCACCGGCGGCCCGCAGCCCGAACGCGCCCTTTACGATGGTGGCAAGCGCCGCCGGGACGGCAGTGATGTGCACCCCCACCACGGTGAGCGCACCCACGATGTACAGCAGCGCCATGGCGGGGACAAGCCTTTCTGCCACCGCAGCCACACGCTTGAGCCCGCCCAGCAAAATCACCGCCGATACTGCCGCCAGCACTGCGCCGGTGACGGCCTCCGGCACGCCAAAAGCTGCCTGCAGATTGCCCGCGATGGAATTGAGCTGGCTCAGGTTGCCGATGCCAAAGCTTGCCAGCGCGCAGAACGCAGCAAACAGCACCGCCAGCACCCGCCCCGGCTTGCCGCCAAGGCCGTCCCGCAGGTAGTACATCGGCCCGCCGCGCCAGCCGCCCGCCGGGTCTTTGCGGCGGTAGTAGATGCCCAGCACGCTCTCGGCGTAGCTGGTCATCATGCCCAGCAGCGCCATGACCCACATCCAGAACACCGCCCCCGCCCCGCCGGAAAGGATGGCGGTAGCCACTCCCACAAGGTTGCCGGTGCCGATGGTGGACGCCAGCGCGGTGCACAGGCTCTGAAACTGGCTGATGGCCTGTTCCTCGCGGGCGGTATGGGCGGTGACGCTCCGGTCGGTCAGGATGGCGCCGAGGGTGTGCCGCATCCAGTAGCCCCACCGCCGCAGCTGAAAGCCCCCGGTGCGCACCGTCAGCAGCAGCCCGGTGCCGAAGAGCAGCCCCAGCCCCATCGGCCCCCACACGATGCCGTTCACGGCCTCGATCCCCCGCATGAACCGCTCTGGCATCCCATCCCCCCTTTTTACCGTATCCTATGCAGCAGCCTTAGTCCTCATGCGGTGCGGAGGGCTTTTCGGGGTCTGGGGCGGGAAGGGGTTCCAGCGTCAGCCAGAAGTCCTCCTGTTCCTCGCGGTCTTTTTTGTTGGGGTTTTCGGTTTTATCCATACAGCATCCCTGCCTTTCTGCATAAAGGGTCGCCCGTTGGGTCATGCTTTATGCACAAAAAGGAGGCAGAGCCATGAAACACGCAAAACGCAGCGGCTGGCGTCCCTTCTGGGCGGCGCTGTGCGCCGCCCTGCTGGTGCTGCTGCCGCTGGTGGGCGGCACGGTGCTGCTCAGCCGCGCCCAGCTGCGCAGCAGTCTGCGGCAGGCTGCAAAAAGCCAGAGCGGGGTGCCCATCCGTCTGCCCAAGGCCACAGACCGGTGCACCGTGCTGCTGTGCGTGGCAGACGAGACCCCGGGCTTTGTGCTGGCTTACCTGAACGCCGGGCAGAACTGCATCCATCTACTGGCGGTGCCCGCCGCGCTGGAAGTGCCCTTTGGGGGCAAGAACGTCCCCCTCGCGGACTGTTACGCCGCCGCAGGCCCCGCCCGCTGCCGGGAGGCGCTGGGCGAGGTGTTCGCTCTGCCGGAGGATACCGATTATCTTGCCATCGCCCCGGCGGTGCTGACAAAGCTTGCGGCGCGGTACGGTGCAGTGCGGGTGGGCTTTACCGGGGCGCTCACCCCGGAGCAGCTGGCGCGGTACGGCAAAGGCACCGGGGTGCAGGGCATCTCCGCCGCCGATGCCCACAGCTTTTTAGCGGCGCTGGATGCCGACACTTCTCTTTCGCCCCGGCGCAGCGCCGCCGCCCGGGCGGCGGTGTGGGATGCGTTTTTCCGGCAGGCGCTGGAGCTGCTGCCCACCACCCTGCCGCAGGGTCTGCGAGAGGTGAGCAGCAGTCTGCTGACCAGCCTGACCGCCGTAGACCTTGCTGCACTGGAACGCACGCTGGAATTTTTAGCCACCAGCACCGAGCCGGTGGATATCACCGCCGACGCCCTGCCCGGGGACTGGGCAGGCGGACACTATACGGTGTCTGATGCCTCCCGGGCGGCGGTGCAGAGCTTTTTCAACCTCTCCCCGGCGGCGGCGCAGTCCGCGTCCGGCAGTGAGCCGTAACCCAGCACCAGCGTCCCGGCGGCAGAGTGCGCCGTGCCGGTCAGGTCGTAGTCGCTCAGCAGGGAACAGCGCACCCCGTACTGCCGGGCAGCAGCCCGCAGGGCGGCGTCCGGCGGCGGGTCTTTCAGCTGCGCCAGCAGGTGCAGGCCGGTGTGCAGCCCCGCAAGGGTCAGCTCTTCCGGTGCAAAGGAGGTGCGCAGCGCCGCCACCAGCGCATCCCGGCGGGCTTTGTAGGCGGTGCGCTCCCGCGCTAAGTGCCGGGTGAAATAGCCCCCGGTGATGAAGCGCGCCAAGGTCTGCTGCTCAAACCGCCCTACCGTGCCGGAGTACAGCCGGTACTTGGCCTGCCATGCGCCCAGCAGCTGCCGGGGCAGTACCATGTAGGCGATACGGATGCCCGGGGCAAGGCTGCGGGAGCAGGTGGACAGATACACCACCGGGCCGTCTGCGCCCGCCATGCCCTGCAAGCTGGGCAGCGGGCGGGTATCAAAGCGGAACTCGGAGTCGTAGTCGTCCTCAATGATGTACCGCCGCCCCGGGGCGCGGGCTGCCCAGTGCAGCAGCTCGGCGCGGCGTCCGGCGGGCATGGTGACTCCGGTGGGGAACTGGTGGCTGGGGGTAACGTAGCACACCGCCGCATCGCTGGCGGAAAGAGCCGTCAGCGACAGCCCATCCGCGTCCACCGGCAGGCAGCGGCAGGGCACGCCGTTGTTTTCCAGCACCTGCCGGGCGCGGGGGTAGCCGGGGGTCTCCACGGCGGCAGGGCCGGGCAGCAGCGGTGCCAGCAGCCCCAGCAGATATTCCAGCCCTGCACCCACCACCAGCTGCTCCGGGTCGCACTGCACGCCCCGGTACTCGGCCAGATACCCTGCCAGCGCCTGCCGCAGAGCAGCATCGCCCCGGGCATCCCCGGGGGTGAGCAGCTCCGGCGCGGAGTACAGCAGTTCCTTTTGCAGCCGCGCCCATGTGCGGAAGGGGAACAGCCCCGGGTCCACGCCCCGGGTGGATAAATCGAACTGCACCGGCGGGGTGGTTTCGGCGGGGGGCGCTGCCATCGGCGCAGAGGGCGCGGCGGGCGGCTGCACCCCCTGCGGCAGGGCAAGATACTCCTGCACCGTAAAGCCGCTGCGCTCCCGGGCGGTCAGGTAGCCCTCGGCTGCCAGCATCTGGTAGGCGGTGTCCACCGTGTTCACCGAGACCGACAGCTCTGCCGCCAGCCGCCGCTTGCCGGGCATCCGGGTGCCCGCCGTCAGGGTGCCCGCCCGCATCTCGGCGGCAAGGCTGCGGTAGAGCTGCTCGTACAGCGGCACCGCCGAAGCCGGGTCCAGTGCCGTGGTCAGATGTACCATAGAATGTCCCTCCTGTCTGGGCATTGCGTCAAACTGACCCCATAAAAAAACTTTGTTCTGGGTATTTTCATGGGGTCAGTTCTGCGTATAATAGGAGCATACCCGCCGGACACCCAAATGTCAAGTAGTTTTATGGGGTTATCGGCGTGATTGGAGGGAAAGTATCATGTCTACTACTGCAATGTGGCTGCTGCTGGCAGTCGTCGTTATCCTGATCCTGTTTTTCAGTGTGCTGTACAAGCGCCGCTTTACGGTGCACGAGCTGGCGCTTACCGGCGTGATGGCTGCGCTGAGCCTTGTGGCTTACCTGTTCTTCCGCATCCCCTTCTACGGCGGCTCCTCGTTCCATCTGGGCAACACCTTTACCGCCCTGACGGCGCTGCTGCTGGACGGCGTATCCGGCGGTCTGGCGGGTGCCATCGGTCTGGCGCTGGCAGATATCCTTGCCGGTGACCCGGGCTACGCTATTACCACCTTCGTGCTCAAGTTCATCATCGGTATCACCTGCGGTGCCGTGGCACATAAGGTGTTCAAGCTGCGGGATCAGGATCGTCACAGCGCCGGGTATCTGGTCAAGGTGATCGTCTCTGCGGGTTCCGGTCTGCTGCTGAACGTGTTCACCGACCCCTTCCTTGGCTACTTCCGCAACGTGTACATCTTTGGACAGGAGTACACCGTGGCACAGGCGCTGACCAAGATCGCCGGCGGCGTCACCTTTGTGAACAGTGTGGCTTCCACTGCCTGCGCCGTGGTGCTGTATCTGGCACTGCGCCCTGCACTGGAGCGTGCAAAGCTGCTTTCCAAGGGCGAGAATAAGGCTGCCTGATTTAAATAAAAAAAGGGATCCTGAAGCGCCAGCTGGCGTTTCAGGATCCCTTTTTTGTTACCGTTTTCGGTTGCAAAGGTGCTTTGCGGCGTCCCGCCCGGCGGCAAGGCCGCTGCCGAACGCCCAGTGCAGGTTGAAGCCGCCGCAGCTTCCGGCGCAGTCCAACGTTTCACCCACAAAGTACAGCCCCGGACAGCCCTTGAACTGGAAGGTCGGTTCCACCTCGGTCAGGGCAAGCCCGCCGCCGGTGGTCTGCGCCTGCCGCCAGCCGCAGGGGGCAAGCCCCTCGAACCGCCAGTGCTTGGCGGTGTGGGCAAGGGGCTGCATCTGCTTGACCGAGCGGTTGTTGGGCATATTGGCAGCTTCCCAGAGGGCGTAGCCCAGCTTGACGTTCAACAGCCCTGTCCAGAACCCGGCAAGGGTGTCGGATGCGGTTTGGATGGCGTGCCGGGCAAGTAGACGGGTCAGGTCTATCTCGCTCAGCTCCGGGAACAGGTCGAGTTCCACGACAGGGTCTCTCAGCCTGCGCCCGGGGGCAAGCAGGCCGGACAGCTGCATGATGCAGATGCCGGAAAGCCCGTAGTCGGTAAACTGTACTTCGCCCATCTCTTCAGCCAATACCCGGTCGCCGTCCAGCAGGCGGGCGGCGGCTTTGGCGCGGATGCCCGCAAGGCTCTTGTTCGGCTTTGCGCATTGCAGGGCGGTCAGACAGGGGTAAAGCGGGCGCATCTGCCCACCGCAGTCGGCGGCAAAGCGGGTGCCGAAGCCGTCCGTGCCGAACTGCGGCCCGGCGGCGCCGCCCATGGCGCAAATAACGGCATCTGCCCGCAGGCTTTCGGTGCCGCCCTCGGCGTTGGTAAACTGCACCGCGTAGCCGCCCTTGCTCTGCCGCAGGGTGCTTACCGTGCAGCCGGTGCGCAGCTGTACGGTGTGCCGCTGCAAATGCAGCTCCAGCAGCGCCAGTACGTCTGCCGCCTGATTGGAATAGGGGTACACCCGCCCGGCTTCATCGGTGCGGGTATACAGCCCCAGCTGCTCAAACCACGCCAGCGGCGCGGCAGCATCCACCGCCGCCAGCAAAGGCCGCAGCGCGGCGGGGTCGGCGGTGAAGTATTTTTCCGGCGCAATGGCGGTGTTGTCCAGATTGCAGCGGCCGTTGCCGGTAGCCAGCAGCTTTTTGCCCACCTTGGGGTTGCGCTCCAGCACCGTGACGCGGGCAGCGGGCGCGGCCTGTGCAGCCGCCAGCGCAGCGGCCAGTCCGGCGGCACCGCCGCCCAGAATAAGGATGTGTGCCATGCGGACACCTGCTTTCTTTGGGTTTATTCCTATTTATTGTAGCAGAACCCCGCCCGGAACGCAATGCGGCGGGCAAAGCAAAAAATGTGCTGCCGGTATAATTTGCCGCCGCTGACAGATACTACATACAAAGGAAACCGCAAGGAGGGCAAAATAATGAAAGCAACCGGTATCGTGCGCCGCATCGACGAGCTTGGCAGGGTGGTGATCCCCAAGGAGATCCGCCGCACCCAGCGCATCCGGCGGGGCGACCCGCTGGAGATCTTTACTACCGGCGACGGGGAAGTGATCTTTAAAAAGTACTCGCCCATGGGCGAGGTGAACACCCTTGCCGCCCAGCTGGCAGAGGTGCTCAGCCGCCAGTTTGCACTGACCGCCTTTGTGTGCGACAGGGACCGCATTCTGGCGGTCAGCGGCAGCGGGCGGCGGGAGTTGACCGACCGCAGCATCAGCCAGCCGCTGGAAAAGCTGATGGATGCCCGCAAGCCCTACCAGAGCCCCGGCGCACCGGAAAAGACCCTGCTGCCCTGCGAGGGCGCACCCCGGGTGCTGCTATGCGCCGCACCGGTACTGGCGGGCGGGGATGTGACCGGCGCGGTGGGCTTACTGACCGAGGACCGCACCGCCTGCCCGGAGGACGCCCAGTGCAAGGCGGTGGCGGTGGCAGCGGCCTTTCTGGCAAAGCAGATGGAGGAGTGAAAACACCGCCGCCCGGCCTGTGAAAGCAAGCCGGGCGGCGGTGTACATGAAAGGATGAATATGAGGATGATTAGTTTGTGATGGGCACAGGCACCTTTTTCAGGCTGTTCCATGCGCGGATGATGCGGGCATTGGTCACCTTGGTGTCCGGGCCGAAGGTTGCGCCGTAGTCGGAGAGCAGACCTTGCTCCACGCACCAGCGGGCGGCTTTCTGCTGTTCGATAGCGTCAGCGGGGATATCGGTATACAGTGCGGTGCTTACAGGGTCGGGCTTGCCGGCAGTCGTCCACAGGACGTTTGCCAGCTCCTGACGGGTGGAGGGGATAAAGCCGCCCGGCAGCGCATAGTGCAGATACAGGGAAGTGCCGTTGATATAAGCGACATAACCCAGACCCGCAGTGCCCAGTACCACGCCAAGTGCGGCTGCGCCGGAAGAGAACGCCGGGTCAAGCTCGCCGGGGTCGTCCGGTGTGGGCTCCGCGGTCACCAGCACGATGGACGTCGGCTGGTATACCTCAATGGTGTAACTGCCGTCATCATTTTTCTGTACCTTATCGGTTTCCATAATGGATACGCCGTCTGCAAGGCAGTCGGTCAGTGCAGTATCAGTCTTTACGGTAATGGGGTTTGCCTGCCGCTCAGACATACCGTGGGGCACATACAGCGCTTCATAGCCGTTTTTAGAAAAACCACCATTTACACGCACTTGGAAGGTTCTGCCATCCTGATCGCTCACAGAGGTAAAGGCAATGTCGCTGCCTTCCGGCAGAGTGGGCTTGGTCACAAAGTAGCCGCCGGTGATGGAAAGATTGTTCGGGCTGATGGTGCTTACAGCCGCAGCGTTGGTAAACAGGCCGCCGCTGATGCTAAGCATGCTGGGGTAACCTTCTGCGGCAGAAACCTTTCCGTCAAACAGGCCGTCGGTGATGGTGGGGTAGTACGCATTGAGCTTTATACCCTTTTTAAAGGTTCCACCCTCAATTGTGGTCCCTTCGGTGGACTCGTTCATCTCGACAACTTCCTCAAAGGTGCCGCCGGAGATGGTTCGGAAGTTAGTCACCTTCCCTTGGAAGATGCCGCCGAAGATGGTTTTGGAGTTGTTCACAGGCTGTTGGAAGGTACCGTCGGAGATGGTGCCGTTGTTATCCACATCCGCTTGGAAGGTGCCGCCGGAGATGGTTCTGTAGTTGTTCACCTCCCTTTGGAAGGTACCGTTGGAGATGGTTCGGAAGTTAGCCACCTTCCCTTGGAAGATGCCGTCGAAGATGGTGCCGTAATTGTTGGTTTCACAGCCGACGGTGCCGCGGACTAGCTCGGCGTTATCTCCAATGCGGAAAAGGCGTGCCTTCAATGCGCTTTCTGCCTCGGGCTCCGAGGAGGGCTGCAGGGCAAAAACGCCAGTGTCCAGCTGGCAACCGGAGGCAGCACTGTAGTACCAATGTTCACCGTCGCCATAGCCTGCGGGCGTGCCATCGGCGTTCAGCTGGATGGTAGTAATGCTTTCGGCGGTGCCGTTCTCCGCGTCCAGATCACGGCTGCTGCGGGTGGCGGCTTCCTCCTCGGTGCTGCGGGAGGCGTCGGCCTCCTGTACAAGGGGTGCAGCCTTTTTGGCCGTGGTCTGGGCGGGTGCATCGAACACCGGGGTGGCTGCCAGTGCAGACACCGGCAGCAGGGACAGCAGCATACTGCCGGTCAGCAGGATGCTTACAATGCGTTTGGCTTTCATAAAATTTCGCTCCTTTCGTGTGGGGTTTATACGGGGGTCTTATTACCATAAATATACCATAAACTAGGCAAAAATAAAAGAAATTCTGCGCGAATGGGGGTTAAAACTGCGCGAATGGCTGAAAAAGGAGGGAAAACTAAAACACTGCTGCCCGGGGATGTTCTCTTTTGACACCAAAAGAGAACCGGAAAAGTGTGCGCTTTGCGGGGTAACTTTCTGCTTGCTTTCAGCGTGCAGGGACGCTCCGCTGGGCCAGAGGCAGGGAGGGGTGTTCCGACTCCCCCCTCCCTACCTCTGGACTCCACCCACCCCGCAACGGGCCAAGGGTTGCTCGCCCTTGACAATCCTAAAGAAGAAGTCGAAGCACAAAAAAGCTAGCGCTGCGCCAGTCGGCGCTAGCGCTTTAACGCTTTTTTCGCTTCTCCATCAATAGCCCCTCAGTCGCTGCGCGACAGCTCCCCCGAGGGGGAGCAAGCGCGGCAGCTGCCGTTTCCCGTTACGACCCCTCCCGTAAAAAAGGGTTTCAGGAAAGTCCACAGACTTTCCTGAAACCCAAAATTAAAAATATTCTTTCCGCTGATGATGCGCAAAGCAAAGCGGAGCGCATTCAAATCGTTTTTCTCAGAACACCGCCACGGCGACCAGACGCACCAGCAGGGCGCACAGCCATGCCACGACGCACTGGTTCACCACCATGATGGTTGCCCACTTGCCGCCAAGCTCCCGCTTGACCGAGGCCACCGCCGCGATGCAGGGGGTGTACAGCAGGCAGAACACCAGCAGCGGTGCGGCCTGTGCCGGGGTGAGGGCTGCGGTCAGGGCAGCGGTAGAGCCGAAGAGGATGAGCAGCGAGGACACCACGCTCTCCTTGGCCATAAAGCCGGAGATAAGAGCGGTGGAGATGCGCCAGTCCGCAAAGCCCAGCGGGGCAAACAGCGGGGCGATATCGCCTGCGATGCGCGCCAGAATGCTGGCCTGCGGGTCAGCAGTCAGCCGCAGCTGCAGGTCAAAGTTCTGCAGGAACCAGATGACGATGGTAGCGGCAAAGATGACCGTAAAGGCCTTCTGCAAGAAGTCCCGCGCCTTTTCCCACAGCAGCTGCGCCACGTTTTTCAGGCCGGGCAGGCGGTAGTTGGGCAGCTCCATGACAAAGGGCACGGCCTCGCCCTTGAACACGGTGCTCTTGAGCAGCAGCGCCGCCAGTACGCCCACCAAGATGCCGGTGAAGTACAGCAGCACCATCACAAGCCCCGCATATTGGGGGAAGAACGCCGCCGCAAACAGGCTGTAAATAGGCAGCTTTGCGGAGCAGCTCATGAACGGGGTGAGCAGAATGGTCATTTTGCGGTCGCGCTCCGAGGGCAGGGTGCGGCTTGCCATCACGCCGGGCACGGTGCAGCCAAAGCCGATGAGCATGGGCACGATGCTGCGGCCGGACAGGCCGATGCGGCGCAGCAGCTTATCCATCACAAAGGCGACACGCGCCATGTAGCCGGTATCCTCCAGCATGGAGAGGAAGAAGAACAGCACCACGATGATGGGCAGAAAGCTCAGCACGCTGCCCACGCCGGTAAAGATACCGTCGATGACCAGCGAGTGCACCGCCGCGTTGACGTTCCAGTTGGTCAGGGCGGTGTCCACAATGCCGGTCAGGGCGTCGATGCCCATCTCCATGAGGTTCTGGAAAAACAGGCCGATGACGTTGAAGGTGAGGAAGAACACCAGACCCATGATGGCGATAAAGGCCGGGATGGCGGTGTACTTGCCGGTGAGGAATTTGTCGATGCGGTTGGAGCGCAGCTGCTCTTTGCTTTCGTGGGGCTTGACCACCGTCTTGGCTACCAGCTCCTGAATGAAGGAGAACCGCATATCCGCAATGGCGGCGGCGCGGTCCAGCCCGCGCTCCTGCTCCATCTGCACGATGATATGCTCGATCATCTCTTTTTCGTTCTGATCCAGCTTCAGGGCTTCCTCAATGCGCTGGTCGCCCTCCACCAGCTTGGTGGCGGCAAACCGCACCGGAATGCCCGCCGCCTTAGCGTGGTCCTCGATCAGGTGGATGATGCCGTGGATGCAGCGGTGCACCGCGCCGCCGTGGTCGTCCTCACTGCAGAAATCCATGCGGCCGGGCCGCTCCTGATACTTTGCCACATGAAGGGCGTGGTCTACCAGCTCATCCACGCCCTCATTCTTGGCGGCGGAGATGGGGATGACCGGGATGCCCAGCATGGCCTCCATCTTGTTGATGCGCACCGTGCCGCCGTTGCCGCGCACCTCGTCCATCATGTTCAGCGCCAGCACCATGGGGGTGTCCAGCTCCATGAGCTGCATGGTCAGGTAGAGGTTGCGCTCGATGTTGGTAGCATCCACGATGTTGATGATGCCGGTGGGCTTTTCGCCGATGATGAATTGGCGGGTGACGATCTCCTCGCTGGAATAGGGGGACATGGAGTAGATGCCCGGCAGGTCGGTGACCTCGGTCTCCGGGTGGCCCTTGATGGCACCGCTCTTGCGGTCCACCGTCACACCCGGGAAGTTGCCCACATGCTGGTTGGAGCCGGTGAGCTGGTTGAACAGGGTGGTCTTGCCGCAGTTCTGGTTGCCCGCCAGCGCAAAGGTGAGGGTCCTGTCCTCGGGCAGGGGATTCTCCCCCTTTTTGATGTGGTATTTGCCGCCCTCGCCAAGGCCGGGGTGATTCACCATTTTGTCATCTGCCGGAGCCGCCGATATTGCCGGGGCCTTTTCGGTGGGGGTGATGCCGATCTGCGCGGCATCGTCCAGCCGGAGGGTCAGCTCATAGCCATGGATGCGCAGCTCCATGGGGTCGCCCATGGGTGCCAGCTTGACCAGCGTGACCTCCGCCCCCGGGATCAGGCCCATATCCAGAAAATGCTGGCGCAGTGCGCCGCTGCCGCCGACGGTATCCACAACAGCGCTTTTTCCGATCTGCAATTCTTTTAATGTCATAAGATCGACCTTCTCATTTTATCCACTGTCAACGTGTGTTAGTTTGTGTTAACAATAGTAATATAGGCTAACTTTGCGCGGTTGTCAATAGATAAAATGGTGAAGGTTTAACTCCCCCAGTCTGCTGCGCAGACAGCCCCCTCTGGGATGGGGCCTTTGGCATAGCGGGAAAGTTTGCAGCTAAAACGCAAAGCTTGCAGGCACGCCAGAGGCTCTCTCTCCGAGGACGACTTCCCCCGGCCGGGACAGATTCTCCCCGCGCCGGGGAGAAATGTCACCGCAGGTGACAAAGAGAGGAACAGATGTCACCGCAGATGACAAAAAGGGGAATCTGGCAAAACCGTCAGGTTTTGGCTGAGGGAGCTCACGCAAAAAAGCCGTGCACCCTCTTTTTCAGAGAATGCACGGCTTTGGAGGTTTATGCGTTTACTTCACAGTGTGGTAGCCATCGGGGTTGTTCTTCTGCCAGTTCCAGCTGTCAGCACACATTTCCTCAATGCCGTATTCCGCCACCCAGCCAAGCTCGTTCTTTGCCTTGGTGGGGTCTGCATAGCACTCGGCAATGTCGCCGGGGCGGCGCGGGTCGATCACATAGGGGATCTCCTTACCGCAGGCCTTGGAGAATGCGTGGATCACATCCAGCACGCTGTAGCCCTTGCCAGTGCCCAGATTGCAGATGAACAGGCCGCAGTTCGTTTCCAGCTTCTTGATGGCGCACACATGGCCGCGGGCCAGATCCACCACGTGGATGTAGTCGCGCACGCCGGTGCCGTCCGGGGTGGGATAGTCGTTGCCAAAGACATGCACCTTTTCCAGCTTGCCAACGGCCACCTTGGCGATATAGGGCATGAGGTTGTTGGGGATGCCGTTGGGGTCCTCGCCGATGAGGCCGGACTTGTGCGCACCAATGGGGTTGAAGTAGCGCAGCAGGGCCACGTTCAGGCTGGGGTCAGCCTTGCACACATCCTGCAGGATGCGCTCGGTGAACACCTTGGTCGTGCCGTAGGGGTTGGTGGTGGCACCGGTGGGGAAGTCCTCGGTGATGGGCACGCTGGCGGGGTCGCCATAGACGGTTGCGGAAGAGCTGAACACGAAGTTGTGGCAGTTGTGATGGCGCATCACGTCCAGAATGACCAGCGTGCAGTTGAGGTTGTTGTAATAGTATTCAATGGGCTTGGAAACACTCTCGCCCACGGCCTTGTAGGCTGCAAACTGGATCACAGCAGTAATGTCCGGGCACTCAGAGAAGATGTGCTCCACATCCTCGTGCTTGGTCATATCTGCCTTGTAAAAGCGGAAGTCCTTGCCGGTGATCTGCTTGATGCGGTCCAGCACCACCGGAGATGCATTATAATAGTTATCTGCCACAACAACGTCGTAGCCAGCGTTCAGCAGTTCGATGCAGGTGTGGCTGCCGATATAACCGGCGCCGCCGGAAACCAAAATTGCCATAGCCTAGTACCTCTCTCACTCATTTACATTACAGTTGATGCCGGCATTCCCCGGCCTTGCCTAAAGAATACCGCTTTTATGGCTCGGAATCAAGGGATGCGTCTTCTATTTAGATGAATTTTTGTTGCATCTTTGTTTTTGAGGTTTTGATTTAAAAACGTTTTTTGGCATTTTGTCATGGATAAAAGGCACGGTTTGTGCAAAACATAGAAATGGTGTCAGCATCCTCGCCCTCTCAGGCGCTGACGCGCCAGCTCTCCCAAAGGGAGAGCCCTTGGCAAAACCGGGAACTTTGCGTGGACTGCCAAAGGCTCCCACTTTGGGGGAGCTGGCATCGCGTAGCGATGCCTGAGAGGGCGAGCCCGCTATAAGCAATTCCACTTACGCAAAAAACGTCTGCCGGAGCAGACGTTTTTGTGTGGTGCATCATTTTTTACAATTTTCCGCACTGCTTGCCGGTGAAAAAGCGCAGGGTGGTGGTGGCGCGGAACACCTTGCCTGCCCGCAGCACCGTGGTGGGGAACTCCGGGTGGGAAGGGCTGCAGGGGTAGTGCTGGGTCTCCAGCGCAAAGCCGCCGTACTTCTGCATGGGCACGCCGCCCTTGCCGGGGGTGGGGCAGTCCTGCAAAAAGTTTCCGGTGTACAACTGGATGCCCGGCTGGGTGGTGTACAGCTTCATGCTGATGCCGGTCTTTTCACTGGTGACCCATGCGCAGATGCTCTGGCTGGAGCCGCGGGCGCGGTCGATCACAAAGCAGTGGTCGTAGCCACCGCCCACCATGGTGGTCTGGGCAAAGCCGGTATCGATATCCCGGCCAATGAGCTTTCCCTCGGTAAAATCCATGGGGGTGTTTGCCACCGGCAGAATGGCACCGGTGGGGCAGGTCTGATTGTTGCCTTCCAGATAGTTGGAGGCATAGATGCGCAGCTTCTGGCCCAGAATATCGCCCTCACCGTTCAGGTTGAAGTAGCTGTGGTTCGTGAGGTTCACGATGGTATCCGCATCCGAAGAGACGCGGTAATCCATGCGGAAGGTATTGTCCTCGGTGAGGGTATAGCGCACCGCCAGCTTCAGGTTTCCCGGGAAACCGTCCTCACCGTCCGGGCTCTCGGCCTCCATCAGCAGGGTGTCGCCAAAGGCCTTCACCCGGTACAGTTTGCGCGAAAAGCAGCCGTGCAGATGGTTGGGGCCGTTGTTTGCTTCCAGCTGGTAGGTCTTGCCGCCCACGCTGAAGGTGGCATTCTCGATGCGGTTTGCATAGCGGCCCACGAACGCGCCGCAGCAGGTGCTGCCGGAGGACGTGAAGTCATCCTCATAATCTGCCATGGTGTCGTGGCCCAGCACGACATCCACCGGGCCGTTCTTGGCCGGAACGATGATGTTTTTAATGATGCATCCGTAGTCCAGAACGCTCACCGTCAGGCCGCCGGGGTTGGAAAGGATGTACTCTGTAACATTTGCGCCCTGTTTGGTCACACCGAAGGGCTTGGAGCGGATCTGTGCCATTGGGCATTCGCCTCCTCAGATTTTACTCGGACATACAGTCAGGCAGACTTCCACTGTATTCTATCTTATTTATGATTATATCACAGTTTTATATCTTTGTGGGGAACGGATTTTAGAATTTGCATCCAATTTTTCCAGCTATTTTTTGTTGAAATTATTCAGTTGGCGGGGCATGTAACCGGAAAGAGGAGCTTCCCGCGCAGAGCGTTTTCGCGTGGATCAAGTTTCATGCCTTTTGTAAAAAGCATTACCGCCGGGTACGTTCTCTTTTGCGTGCCAAAAGAGAACCAGAAAGGACGGCGGTGCCCGCAGGGCATGAAAGCCCCAGTGGGGCTTTTAAGCCGCAGACCGGTTTGCAAAGCAAATGCCGCGTGTTCAGCGCGGCAAGGTCTCCGCTACTTTCGAGGCGCGGGAGGCGGCGGGTTGCGGCTCCCTGCGTCTGCTTTGTGCCTTGCGCGGCACTCGCATCCTGCAGGCCGCTGCCCCAACAGCTCCTCCCTGTTTCGGCCACTGGCCGCGGTCGTCGCCGTTGCAAAGCGAACGCGGCGGCTATTTTTAATGGTTCTCTTTGCCTGTTTCTTCGTGCAGAGTGCCGGTGCCGCCCTCCACCACGCCGTCGTGCTTAAGCACCGCGGCAATGGTGCCAAAGAAGCATTTCACATCCAGCCCAAAGCTCAGATGCTCCACATACCAGCCGTCCAGCTTGGCCTTCTCGGCAATTTCCAGCTCATCGCGGCCATGGATCTGTGCCCAGCCGGTCAGGCCCGGGCGCACATCGTTTGCATGGTACTTGTCGCGCTCTGCCAGCAGATCATACTGGTTCCACAAAGCAGGCCGCGGGCCGATGACCGCCATATCACCTACAAAGATATTCCACAGCTGGGGCAGCTCGTCCAGACTGGTCTTGCGCAGGAAATGCCCCATGCGGGTGATATACTGGTCCGGGTCGTGCAGCAGATGGGTGGGCATATCGTGGGGCGTGTCGATGCGCATGGTGCGGAACTTTAAAATGTAAAAGTGCTTTTTGCCAATGCCCACACGCTTCTGTTTGAAGAACACCGGGCCGGGCGAGTCCAGCTTGATGGCGACGGCCAGAATGAGAAAAAGCCAGGACAGGCAGATCATGCCGCACAGCGACAGCACCACCGCCAGCAGGCGCTTGATTCCATTGCGATACATGGGTTTCCTCCATTTTCCGATTCAAAGTAGCGGTTCCAGTATAACAGTATGGGCCGGAATTTGCAATTGCATCCGCCGCCTGCCGCCGATATTTTTATGCTCTGGCTGCGTTCTGCCGGTTTTGTGGCAAAAAAGTGCCGGTTTTGTCTCTTGTTTTGCAGCGTGGTCCGGGGTAAGATAAAGAAAATGAGAAGTCCACTCCCCCAGTCTCGCTTTCGCTCGACAGCCCCCTCGGAGATGGGGCCTTTGGCAAAACCGCAAGCTTTTCTTCTTCGCCAGAGGCTCCCTCATTGAGGGAGCTGGCAAACCCAAAGGGTTTGACTGAAGGAGTTCCCCCGTGAAACATCCTTCGCTTCCCATCACCGAAAGTTGAAACTTTCTCCCGCATCTGCCCTTTTCGTTGCGCGGTTTGGAAAAACGTGCTAAAATAGCTCTATTATTAAAATGGTTCATGTTGAAAACAAGAGGATTTGAGGGGTATTGTATCATGGAATTTTCCAAACGACTGGACTTGTTCGGCGACGAGATCTTCGCCGCACTGAACGAACGCAAGGTAGCTCTGGAAGCACAGGGCCGCACCATTTATAATCTGAGCGTCGGCACGCCGGACTTTGCGCCCGCCGAGCATATCCGCAAGGCCATGATGGATGCCGCTGCCGACCCGCAGAATTGGAAGTACAGCCTGCGCGACCTGCCTGAGCTGCTGGATGCTGTGTGCGGCTACTACAAGCGCCGCTTCGGCGTAGAGATCACGCCGGATCAGGTAGCCAGCTGCGCCGGCAGTCAGGAGGGCGTGGGCCACATTGGTATGGTGCTGTGCGACGAGGGCGACACCGTGCTGCTGCCCACTCCCTGCTACCCGGTGTTCATCGCGGGCAGTCTGCTGGGCGGCGCAAAGCCGTGGTATTACCCGCTGACCAAGGAGCACGGCTTCCTGCCTTATGTGAAGGACATCCCGGAGGATGTGGCCCGCAAGGCAAAGTATATGATCGTCTCCCTGCCCGCAAACCCGGTGGGCAGCGTCGGCTCCCCGGAGCTGTACGCCGAACTGGTGGCCTTTGCCAAAAAGTATGACATTCTCATCATCCACGACAACGCCTACAGCGACATTATCTTTGACGGGGCCGTGGGCAACAGCTTCTTCAATACGCCGGGTGCCATGGATGTGGGCGTGGAGTTCTTCAGCCTGTCCAAAAGCTTCAACGTCACCGGTGCCCGCATCAGCTTTCTTGTGGGCCGGAGGGACGTGGTAGCCGCCTTTAAAAAGCTGCGCGGCCAGATCGATTTCGGCATGTTCCTGCCGGTGCAGAAAGCCGCCATCGCCGCCCTGACCGGCCCGCTGGACATGGTAAAGGCCCAGTGCGGCCTGTACCAGCAGCGCCGCGACGCTCTGTGCGGCGGCCTGCGTTCCATTGGCTGGAATGTGCCGGACAGTCACGGCAGCATGTTCGTGTGGGCACCCATCCCGGCAAAGTACGCAAAGAGCATGGACTTCTGTCTTGACCTTGTGGAAAAGAGCGGTGTGCTGTGCACGCCGGGTTCCAGCTTTGGCCCGCTGGGCGAAGGCTACGTGCGCTTTGCCCTCACCCTGCCGCCGGAGCGCATTGCCGAGGCGGTGAATTCCATCAAAGAGAGCGGTATCCTGAACTAAAAAATAACGGGAACGTCCATGCGGCGTTCCCGTTTTTTTATGCGTTCACAATATTCTCTCCCGCGCCATCCAGCCATGTGCGCAGGTTGTTGGCAGTAATATCCATCAGCCGCTGCAGGGCTTCGTTGGTGGCCCACGCGATGTGCGGTGTCAGCAGGGCATTCGGCAGGCCGCGCAAAGGGCTTGCCTGCGGCAGCGGTTCAGTGCCAAAGGCATCGGCACCGTAAAAGCCAAGCTTCCCGTTTTTCAGCGCATCGGCCACGGCCTGCTCGTCCACCAGTGCACCGCGCGCAGTATTCAGCAAGATCATGCCGGGCTTTGCCTTTACAAGGGTGGCCGCGTTGATCAGCCCCCGTGTTGCAGGTGTTGCCGGGCAGTGCAGGCTGAGCACATCGCTGCGGGCAAGCAGGGTGTCAAGATCCACGAACTCCACACCGTCGGCTTCGTACTCCGGCCGAACGGTGCGGGTGCACACCAACACCTCCATGCCAAAGGCCTTGGCAATGCGGGCGGTCTGCCGGCCAATGCTGCCGTAGCCATAGATGCCAAAGGTCTTGCCCAGCAGTTCCACCTGCGGCAGCAGACCGTAGGCCGCAGGCTCCTCGGTGCGCCAATGGCCGTCCTGCACAAGGCGATGGTAACGGTCGGCGCACTGGCAGATGGCCAGCAGCAGGCTGAAGGTCATCTGTGCCACACTGTAAGTAGAATAGCCCGGCACGTTGGCTACCGGCACGCCATGGCGGCGGCAGGCCTTCAGATCAAGGTTATCCGTGCCGGTGGCAATGATGCCCACCCACCTGAGCTTCGGGCACTGGGCCAGAACGGCTTCGTCGATGCGACACTTATTCAGGAACACGATCTCCGCATCCCCGATGCGCGGCACCACCTCTTCCTGCGCAGTGCGCCCATAGCGGGTGATGTCCGGCACAAGCGCCTTCACACCCGACCAGTCCAGATCTCCCTGCTGTATGGCATAATCTTCCAGAACCACTGCTTTCATTTCAACTTCCTCACTTTCACATCATACGGGATACAGTGCCAGCACGGTGCCCTGCGGGCTTTCGTGGCTTTCCAGCGCGGCATAGCCTCGAGCCAGCAGGATGGCAATGTGCACCCGGTCGGCCAGTGGGAGCCATACCGGCGGCACATTCTGCGCAAGGCACCCGGCCTGCAGCAGGAAACACGGTGCCAGACTGTCCAGCGGACGGATAGCCCGCAAAGCAAACCCCTGACGCAGATACAGCGGGATCAGCTCTTCTGCCGCACATTCCACCACGGCCCACCGTGCCCGCTGCCGGGCAAGAAACTCCTGCCGGGCAGCAGCCGCAGCCAGCAGCGGTGCAAGGGTCTCGGCGGCATGGCCGTCCGGCCCGGCTGCCGGGGTCAAAAAATATCCGCCTGACGTGCGGTTCCAGCCCAGAAAGCGGCGCAGCGCAGCCGCCGCTGCCACATCGGCATCCATGGGCAGCAGGATGCACCCAGCTCCCGGCACACCGCGTGTACTGTACATGCCCCACACCTCGCCTACCGTCAGCATCCGCAGCACCTCGCTGCGCGGACGGTACACACTGCTCACTTCGCTCTGCGCCAGCCGGCAGAATTCCTCCGCCGAAAGCCGCCTTACCTGCCGCGTGCGCGGCGGGTCACAAACCTGGATCATTTGGTTTCCCCCATTCTTTTTCAGTATGCATCCAGCATACCGGACCGGGGGCGAGAATCGGCGCGAAACAGGGCCGCTCTTTTTGTTTTACAGATCCAGCGTTACATCCTCGCTCAGCACCTGACCGATGGGCTTGGCAATGCACAGGTCGGCTTCCGCATCTGCCCCGGTGGGCTGCATATTGATGACCACCAGATGGTCGCCCCGGAAGTACCGGATCAGTCCTGCCGCCGGGTACACCACAAGGCTTGTGCCGCCGATGATCAGGGTATCCGCATGGCGGATGGCGTTCACCGCGCCGGACAGCACCTCCTCGTCCAGCCCTTCTTCATACAGCACCACATCCGGCTTGACGATGCCGCCGCACTCGGTGCAGCGGGGCACACCGGTGCTGTTGGCAATGAAATCCACATCGTAGAACTTACCGCAGCGGGTGCAGTAGTTGCGCAGGGTGCTGCCGTGCAGCTCGTACACCGTGCGGCTGCCCGCCGCCTGATGCAGGCCGTCGATGTTCTGGGTGACGACCGCTTTCAGCCTGCCCTCCCGTTCCAGCTTTGCCAGCCGCAGGTGGGCCGCGTTGGGCTTTGCCCCCTTCACGATGAGCTTATCGCGGTAAAAACGGTAAAACTCCTCCGGGTTCTCCTCCCAGAAAGTGTGACTCAGGATGGTTTCCGGCGGGTAGGCGTACTTCTGATGATAAAGTCCGTCCACACTGCGGAAGTCCGGGATGCCGCTCTCGGTGGAAACGCCCGCCCCGCCAAAGAACACGATGCTGCTGCTTTTGGCAATGATCTCTTCCAATGCCTGTACCATAACAAAAAACGCCCCTTTCGCCGGATGTACATTTGTGTTAAGATAGCTTCAGTATAACACAAACTCACAGGAAAGGAAGCGCAACTTTTGAACGTCTGGTATGTGAACAGCATTCTGGGGACCTTCCGGCTGGAAGAGGAAAACGATGCCATCTGCGGGCTGACCCTCTGCCCGGACGGCGTACCGGAACTGGAACCGCTGCCCCGCAAGGTGTGCGAGACACCGCTTTTACAGGAAGCCGAGGAGCAGCTGAACGAATATTTTGCCGGGGCGCGCAGGGAATTCGATCTGCCGCTGGCCCCCAAGGGCACCCCCTTCCAGAAGGCCGTCTGGGCCGAGATGAACAAGATTCCCTACGGTGAGACCCGCACCTACGGCCAGCTGGCCGCCGCTGTTGGCAGACCCAAGGCCAGCCGTGCCGTGGGCGGTGCCTGCCACTGTAACCCCATCGCCATCCTTCAGCCCTGCCACCGGGTGGTGGGCAGCACCGGCAAGCTCACCGGCTACGCCTATGGCGTGGAGATGAAGCAATATTTGCTGGAGTTGGAACAGCAGGAGTAATTTTATGATCGGAATGCCCTCCGCGTTCGCTCTGGGCATTTTCAGCGGAAAATTTATTTTATATTTGTGTTTCAGAAAAGCCTGCGGGCTTTTCTGAAACACTTTTTCACCGTAGGGTCGCTGTGGGAAACTGCATCATACACAAAAGAGCCATTGCACATCCATTTTGTGCAACGGCTCTTTATTTTTCACTCCGTTTTACTGTGCACTGTAAATGCTGCCCATCGTCCAGGAATTATCCGCGCGGTACTTGGCGTGGTTGCGCAGGTAGGTGACCCACGCGCCGTAGCCGTTGCCTGCAGAGAGATGCACGCCATCCGGCGCTGCAAGCATCTCCTTCAGGTTGCCCTCGCCGTCGGCAAGGGTCTCCCACAGGTCAAGGTAAACGCATCCCTTGCTGGCGGCCAGCTGAGCCAGCTGCTCGTTCACACCGCGCAGCACATCCGATGCAAGGCCGGGCTTTTCGGCAGCTGCCGAGGGTCGCACCGGCGGGATAGACTGCACGTAGATCACGCAGTCCTCGCCCAAAGCCTCGCGCAGCATATCCAGCATCTGGCCATAGTAGGCAAGGAAGCGATCCGAAGCGCCCAGCGTGGTGAGGGTGTTAGTGCCCAGCAGGATATACAGCTTCTTGGGCCGGGCAGCGGCCAGCACATCCAGCGCTACCTCCTGCCCGCGGGTGGGGCTTTTGACTGCGCTGCGGTTCACAATGGCATCCGGGCCAACGCCGGTATAGCCGCAGATGAGTGCCCCGTCCAGATTGATCTGGTAATCCGAGAAGCCCACCGTCAGACTGTCACCCAGAAAGGCTGCGTCCGCGAAGTAGCTCAGGTCCACCTGCCCGCAGCTGGGCTGGCGGATGACGCTGGCATCATAGGCTTTGACGGTGTAGGCCCCAGCGCTCTGCTTTGCAGGGCCAAAGTTCTCCAGTGTGACGGCCTGCCCACCGGTGCTGTCATCCTGTGCAGCACTGCTGCTATCCGCTTCGCCCTGCATGGGCAGCGGTGCCAGAATGTTCTCGGCAATGCCGCTGGCGTTGGTGGACGGGGTATCGTCCGCGCCCTCTGCGCCCTTTTCCAGAATGGCCGTGATGGCGTAGGATACCAGCAAAATGGCGACCACTGCGCCCAGAAAGCGCAGCTTGCCGCTGACTGTACCGCGCCGTGCCCGGCGCGGCGCAGAATGATACTCGTGTGAAATGCCCATGGTTTTTCCAACTTTCTCCATTTTTCCCGCACAGAAGGGGGTTTTATCCGCCCGGGGCTGTGCGTTTTTTATTTTATCATAATTTTTTTGCCTGTGCAACCAATTGGGTCTTGCATACAACAGGCAAAACAGGTACAATAAGGATGTGGTAATTTTGCACATTTTACAAAAAGGGTGTGCACATGCCGCAAACTTTTTTGTATCACTTGCAGCATCCGGTTTGTTTGCCGCACGGTCTGCGGGCAGTGCAGGGCCTTTAGACCAAACCCCACTCTGGCGGCGCGGAAGCCGGAACCTGCAGCGATGTACAAATGATAAGAATGAAATTTGCAAAAGGAGGTACTCATGGCCAAGAATGTGATCATTGGTCAGAGCGGCGGCCCTACCGCCGTGATCAACTCCAGTCTGGCAGGCGTGTACAAAGCCGCCTGCAGCCTGGGTGCAGACAAGGTGTACGGCATGAAATACGGCATCGAAGGTCTGCTCAAGGAAGAAATGCTGGAGCTGAACGTCCTGCTGGACGACCGCATGAGCATTGAGCTGCTCAAGCGCACGCCTTCCAGCTACCTTGGCAGCTGTCGTTACAAGCTGCCGGACCCGGATGTGGACTC
>ENA-ORLY01000682-ORLY01000682.1-human-gut-metagenome-genome-assembly--contig:-NODE-682-length-45933-cov-9.977451_pt1 | contig 45933 bp, 39 predicted proteins | sample MGYA00243071_ERZ508832 | MGnify/ENA primary metagenome ERZ508832 (study PRJEB26277, sample SAMN04329777) | human gut metagenome | biome: human-associated habitat | host: Homo sapiens | place: USA... | reverse complement strand
CGCTGTCTGCTTGATGTTCATAACATCACGCTCCTTTCCCGGTTATCGTACACCCTGCACCCACTGGAAGGTCAAGGCTTTTCCTGAAAATAAGCGACAACTTATAATATTTTGATTTCTACAGTTCGCCCGCCCAGGTTCTCATAAATTCTGTGGGACACTGACAGTACCGTGCGACCCTCGGACGCCCGCCGCAGGGCCTCCAGCACGCGGGCTTCGGTTTCGGCGTCTAGGTTGGCGGTGATCTCGTCCAGCAGCAGCACAGCGGGGTCCGCCGCGGCGGCGCGGGCGATGGACAACAGCTGCCACTCGCCCTGAGAGAACATCCCTTCACTGCACGGGGTGTCGTAGCCGTCGGGCAGCGCTTCGATGGCCCCGTCAATGCCCGCCAGCTGGGCCGCATGTTTGGCCATCTCGGCGGTGATCTGTGGATCGCCCAGCGTGATCTGGTCCAGCACGGTGCCGGGCACGCGGGCAAAATGCTGCTCCACACAGCTGATGCAGGTGCGGCGCTCCCGGTCGGTGATGTCCGCCACCGGTACGCCGCCGATGGTGACGGTGCCGCTTTCGGCCGGGTACAACCCCAGCAGCAGCCTGAACACGGTACTCTTGCCCGCGCCGGTGCGGCCGATCAGCGTGACCTGCTCGCCCTGTTTCGCGGTCATCGAGAAATCATTCAGCACATGTTTCTCGCCGTAGCCAAAGGTGACGTGGGAAAGTTCCACATCGCCCCGGGCCGCCCTGGTACGCTGTGCGGAAATTTCCCGTTCCGGCTGGGCCAAAAACGCATCGATGCGTTTCACGCCCGCCATGGCAGATTGAATGGTCTGAACCTCCATGCCCAGGCTTTCAATGGGGGCGAAAATGCGCGATATGTAGTTGATAACGGCTACCGAGGTGCCGACGGACATGCCGAACAGCTCCAGCACCACCGCGTTGCCGGAGGCCGACAGCAGCATAACGATGCCCACCACCACGGCGTTCAGCAGCAGCACAACGGGGGAGTAGACGGCATCGTAAAAGTTGGTGCGCTCCATGGCGGCGTAGCCCGCGCCGATGCACCGGTCGTAGCGGCGTTCCATGTACTGCTCCATGCCCAGCGCGCGAATGGTGCGGATGTTGTGCAGCGTCTCGGGCACCTGGCCGGAGACGGCGGCCACAGCCCGGCGGTTGTCCAGCTGAGCGGCCAGCATGCGGCGCTGTACACGGCGGGTAAACACCGCGAACAGCGGCAGTACCAGCAGTAAAATCAGCGCCAGACCGGGATTCTTCGCGGCGATGACCGCCATAATGGAAAGGATGCGGCAGGCGTCCGCCACCATGCTGATGATGCCGGAGGTGAACAGCGCCTCCACCGTGTCCACATCGCCGGAGAACCGCGCGGCCACCTCGCCGGGGTTCTGGTCCACCAGCGTGCGTGCAGGCAGCTGCGTCAATTTGTGGGACATCTCGGACCGCAGCGCGTGGGTCATCTTTTGCCCAAACAGCACCAGCAGACTTTCCTGCGCTGAGGACAGTACCCCCTCCAGCGCCAGGCTGGCAAAGTAGACAAGCACCGCCCAGATCGTCAGCGGCAGGCCCGCCGTCAGCCCATCAATGATGCGTGCCAGCAGCAGCGGCGGCAGCAGCGAGGCGATAACTGACGCCGCCACGCATAAAAGTGTGCCAATAGTCAGCGGGTAGTGTGCCCGGGCCGCCATGCGGAGGGCTGCAAACACGCCGCTTTTATTGCTCGTTTTCATGCTGCTGCCCTCCTATCTGGCTTTCGTACAGCTGGCGGTAGGCCGGTACCGCCGCCAGCAATTCCTCGTGGGTGCCCACGGTGGTCTTGCCATCCTCCATAAAAATTACACGCTGCATCTGGGGAAAATGGTACAGCCGGTGGGAGATGAGAAAGACGACCTTATCCTTGGCGTACTCCTGCAGGTTAGCAAACACGGTATCCTCGGTGCTGCGGTCCAGCGCCGAGAACGGGTCGTCCAGCACCAGCACCGGCCGGGGATGCGCCAGCGTGCGGGCCAGCGCCAGCCGCTGGGCCTGCCCGCCGGAAAGCCGCATGCCGCTGGGGCCGATCACGGTGTCCACACCGTTCTCCATGGCCTGCACTTCGTCTTTCAGCGCCACAGCAGCCAACCAGGGCATCGGGTCCTGCTTGCTGCCGCACAGCACGTTGTTCTGCACGGTGTCGGCGCTCAGCTCCGGGTCATGCCCCAGGTAGCCGACGGTGGATGCAATTTCCCGCGGCGTCAGCGCAGAGAATTCTTTGCCGCCGAACCGGGCCGAGCCGCCATAGGAAGCTTCACACAAAAATACACGCCCAAAAGTGGATTTTCCGCAGGCCACCGGCCCCGTAATGCCGATGATCTCCCCCGGGTGGGCTGTCAGATCCAGCCCTGCAAAAATCGGCTCTTCGGTATACCCAAAGGACAGATCCTCTAGCATTACATCGGCGGGGGCGGGCACAGCCAGCTCGTCCGGCTCCTCCGGCAGTTTCATCAGCGGTTTGATGCGCTTCCAGGAGACTTCGGCTTTCTGCACTGCGTTGAACAGCTTCGCTGCTTTCGACGACTTTGCTGTCAGCTTGGTAAAGCAGGAGAGGAACGTAGTAAACGCCGCAATGTCCCAGGCCTGCCACCCGGTGCCCAGCACGTTTTTGGCACCGAACCACAAAATGAACAGCACGCCCGCTTCGGACACCGCCAGATACAGCGGCGGCAGAGCCGATTGCCACACGTTGCTGCGCACGGCGGTCTTTTCGTAGGTGGTCAGCACGTCCTCGTACCGGGCCTCGCGGGCGGTCTCGCAGCCGTAAATGCGGTAGGTGGCGGCGTTCTGGGCACGGTCCAGCGTGGCGGTGCTTAACGCACCGGCGGCCTTTTTGCAGGCGGCGCCTTCGCGCTGCACCGGCTTTTTCATCCACGCCGCGCATATGTAGGAGACCGGTGTAAACAGCAAGCTCAACAGCGCCAGCCGCCAATCATACACCAGCAGCATCACGATGTAACCTACCAGCGCTACGCCGGTATCAAAAATTTCGGTGGTGAATTTCCGCATGCCCTCCACGCAGTCGTCCACGTCAGAGATGGCCTTGGTCATCAGCTCGCCCGCACCCTCTTTTTCCAGCGCGGCGCGGCTCTGGCGCACCAGGTTGGCGTACAGGATGCCCTTCATCCGGCGGTTGATGTTATTGGCAAAGCGGCGCACGTAAAAGCGCTTGATGAACCGCGCCGCCTGCACCACCAGCGTAACCAGCACATAGGTCAGCACCAGTATGGCCATGGCCGCGGCGGTGGCGCTGCCGTCCAAAATATCGGTCAGGCATTGGGCCAGCCGCCCCTCAAACCAGGGCGTGGCCAGCAGACCGATGTTGTAGATCAGGCCCGAAACGGTGACCAGCGCCAGCGGCAGCCATTCGATGTGGAAGTAGGCGCCGATGCGGTCCGGGCGGAAGTTCTTGTCATTCTGCATGTTCCGCTTCACCCTCTGTGGCTTGTTTAAAGTGCGGGAACCCCGCGCGGCTCTCGGTCTTGGAGGCCGTGTACAGCTTGTGCAGCGTAGCCGCAAAGGCGGCGGCCTCGTCGGCGGGCAGGGCACTGGTCAGGTACTCGTAAAATTCGGCCTCGATCTCCGCCTTGGAAGATTTCAGGCTTTCGGCTTTCTCGGTGGGGTACAAAAGCTGGCTGCGGCGGTCATTGGGGCTGGCCTTGCGCACCAAATAGCCTTTCGCTTCCAGGTTTTTGGTGCGCCGGGCGATGGCCGCCTTGTCGGCGTGCAGCAGCTCGGCCAGCGCCGCCTGGGTGCAGCCGGGGTGATGGCGCAGCGCGTGGATCAGGTCGATCTCCGCCGTGCCAACGCCCTTTTCCCGCAGGGTAAGCAGTACCAGCTTCTCTGCCTCGCGGGCAATTTTGGTAATTTTGCGTTCGGTAATATCCATAGCCGCCTCCGTATCCGGGCAAACTGGTTGTACCTACATCGTTGTACATACAACAATTATAGCCTGCTTTCCGCCTTTGTCAACAAAAGCAGAAAATTTATCCCCGCCGCGCAGTACAAAAAACAAAATAGGCATACCCAACCGTCCCATTTTGTGCTATACTTATTTTATATTATGGTTTAAGGAAGGGTTCCTGTTATGTATCAGATGGGTGACAGTAAATTGGAAGTACGCGAACTGCTGGTCAAGGCGTTCGCCAGTGCGTGGGAGGCCGGAGATAAAACGGTCGACCGCGATACGTATATCAATAGCAGCATCAACGTGATCGACTCTCTGCAGGTCGGCCCCGAGATGATCTATGGCGAGGAAGGCCAGGGCCTGCTGGAGGGCGAGCTGGACCACCTGCCCGACCTGCTGCGCGCCGACGGCGCCTGGGTCTACTACGAGGTCCCGGCTGAGAACTTCTTCATCCTGACCTGGATGATCGACGCCGACAAGGCCGCCGAGAAGGTCGCTTCGCTGAAAGATGAGGAAGGCAGCCTGGCCTGCATCGTTGATCTTTCGCAGGAGTGGCACCGCGCCTAATACACCACCAAACCAGGGAAAGGGGGACAGCACCATGAACCGGGACAGCATCTATCTGCCGCGGGATGTCATCGGCCTGCTGCAAACGCTGCAAAGCGCCGGGCACACTGCCTATGTGGTGGGCGGCTGCGTGCGTGACAGCCTGCTGGGCCGCACCCCCGGGGACTGGGACATCTGTACCTCGGCCCGGCCGGAGGAGATGCGCCGCCTGTTTGCCGACCATCAGCTGATTTTGACCGGCGAAAAGCACGGCACGGTGGCGGTGGTGCTCCACGGCAAACCCTACGAGATGACCACTTACCGCCTGGATGGCAACTACCATGACCACCGCCATCCCGACGCGGTGCAGTTCGTGGACGACCTGCCCAGGGACCTGGCCCGGCGGGATTTTACCATCAACGCCATGGCCTACGCCCCGGGCAGGGGCATTATTGATCTGTACGGCGGGCGGGATGACCTGGCGGCGGGTATGATCCGCTGTGTGGGCGACCCGGCCCAGCGCTTTGCCGAGGATGCTCTGCGCATCCTGCGGGCGCTGCGCTTCTCGGCCCGGCTGGGCTTTGCTTTGGACGAAGCCACCGCTGCCGCAGCCCTGCAGGCGCGGGATACGCTGCAAAGCGTGAGCGCCGAGCGTATTTATACCGAGATCGACGGTCTGCTCGGCGCCCCCAACGCGGGGCCGACACTGGCCAAGTACGGCGAGATCCTGGCCGGTGCGGTGCCCGAAGTGCAGGCCTGCATCTGCTGCACCCAGCCCGGCCGCTGGCATTGCTACGATGTGTGGCAGCACTCGGCCGTGGCGGTGGAAAAGCTGGACCTGCGCGGCCAGGATACCCGCGGCGCGCGGGTGCTGTGCTGGGCAGCGTTTCTGCACGATATTGCTAAACCCCAGTGCCGCAGCGTGGGTGCGGACGGTGCGGCCCACTTTAAGGGCCACAACCAGCGGGGCGCGGCGATGGCCCGCACGATTTTGCGCCGCCTGAAAGCCCCCGGCTATCTGATCGAGGGGACTACCGGGCTGATCGCCATCCATGATGCCCCGGTCCCGGCGGGGGACACCGCCATTTTAAAAAGTCTCAACCGCTACGGCGCGGTGTTTTTGCACCGGCTCTGCGCGCTGAAATATGCCGACCTGGACGCCCACGCCGACACGCCGGAGGTCAAAGCCCGGCGGAACGAGGTGGCCGCCTTTGAGGCCCGGATGACCGAGCTTTCCAAGACCGCCTGCTACACCATGCGCCAGCTGGCCGTAAACGGCGGCGACCTGATGGAAGCCGGCCTGCCCGCCGGCCCCGCCGTGGGTGCTACCCTGCAGCGACTGCTGACCGCCGTTATGGAGGGCCGCGTGCTGAACGAAAGAGCCGCACTGTTGGAGTTTGCGTTGAGTTGAAACGAAAAGGGTGAAAGTATGATCTTCGGCATCGGCACCGACCTTTGCGCGGCAGACCGCATGGCGGCAAAGCTGCAAAAGCCCGCCTTTGTGCAGCGTGTTTTTTCCCCGGCGGAGCAGGCCCTGCTGAACGAGCGGGGCGGCACCCACCGTGCCGAGACCGCCGCCGCCAACTTTGCCGCCAAGGAGGCTTTTTTAAAGGCCGCAGGCACCGGCCTGGGCGGCTTTGCACTGACAGATTTAACGGTATTGCGTAAAGAAAGTGGCGCGCCTTATTTTGCCCTGACCGGCCCCGCCGCCGAATGGACCGCCGCCAACGCCCTGACCCCGCACCTGAGCCTGACCCACGAAAACGGCCTGGCCTGCGCGTTTGTAATTCTGGAACAAAACAAATAACTGCCTTTTACGGGCGGCCATGGGCCGCCTTATTTTGTAACAATCGGAAAGGAGGTCCGCCGTGCCGACAAAAGCCCCCCGCGCCAGCAATCTGGAACTGCTGCGCATCCTTTGCATGCTGCTCATCATCGGCGACCACCTCACCGGCCAGGGCGGCATTGCGGATTATTCCACGCTGCCGTCCTCCTTCGTGTTCTGCCTCATCGGCTGCGGCTCCCGCATTGCCTGCACCGTGTTTGTGCTGGTGGGCAGCTGGTTTATGTGCGAACAGCCGTTCAAAACCCGCCGCCCGTTGTCGCTTTGGCTGTCGCTGTGGCTGTACACCGTGCCGGTCACGCTGCTGTGCAGGCTGGCCGGGCTGGATGTCTCCCTCGGCGCACTACGCTGGGCGGCGTTTCCCGCCGGTACGCGCCAGCTGTGGTTCATCTCGGACTATCTGGTGCTGCTGCTCTGCGTGCCGCTGCTCAACCGACTGCTGCACGGGCTGCCCCGCCGCGCCCACAAAGGCGTGCTGCTGGTGCTGGCTGTGCCGCTGGTCGTTTACCCCACGGTGTTTGGCCAGGATGGAATTTTGGGCGATACGGCGTGGATGTTCCTCTACGATTACCTGCTGGCTGCCTACCTGCGCCGCTGGCCGGATAACCGCCTGTCTCGCCTGCTGAACCGCCCCGCCGCGGCGCTTGTCCTCGGCCTGGGCCTGCCGCTGGCCAACACCGCCATCCGCGCGGTACTGGAATACCGGGGCGCGACCGACAGCAAGGCGTTCCAGTACATTGCCTACTACCGCACGGCGCTGGGCGCACTGCCCGGCCTGCTGGCGGCGCTGGCGCTGTTCCACTTCTTCAAAAATCTGGACCTCGGCAGCAACCGGTTCATCAACGGGCTGGCGGGCACGACGCTGGGCGTTTACATCCTGCACCAGGTCCCCGTGCTGCGGGACTTTTTGTGGAACGGCATCTTCCGCGCCCAGGCGCACCACGGCTCGGCGGCGTACACGCTGCTGGTCATCGTGCTGACTTTCGCGGGCTGCGCGGCCATCGACACGCTGCGTACCAGGTTTATCATGCAGCCCTTGCAGCGCAGCCGCGCGTTTACGGCTCTTTGCGCCAAAGGCGACGCGCTGGCCGTAGAAATCGAAAAACAGAGTGATTAAAAAAACCTCCTCTCGCTTATACTCTAGGTAAGCAAACGAGAGGAGGCTTTTTCTATGGAAGTGCACAGAGGCGAGGTTTTTTACGCCGACCTAAGCCCCGTCGTGGGCAGCGAGCAGGGCGGGATACGGCCGGTACTTATCATCCAGAATGAGATCGGCAACCGGCATAGCCCCACGGTGATCGCGGCGGCCATCACCAGCCGGCAGGATAAAAACCGCCTGCCTACGCATATCAGCGTGCGGGCCGACCGCTGCGGCCTGGCCAAGGACAGCATTATTTTGACCGAGCAGATCCGTACCCTGGATAAGCGCCGCCTGCGGGAGCGTGCGGGCCGCATCCCCGAGGATGACATGCGCCGCGTGGACGAAGCCCTGGGCGTATCCATGGGGCTGGAAAGCCAGAACACCCACCAGGACGGCGGTTATTTCTGAGGATCGGCGGCATCTTCCTCCACACTGACGGGCACGCCGCGGTGCTCCACGGGTGTGGAGAACACGATTTGCGTGCGGGTGCGGCCAAACTGCTGCAAATGGTTGATGAACTGGTCCAGCTCCTGCGTGGTGGCAAACAGCACCTCGATCAGCATGCTGTAATCGCCGGTCACGCAGTTGCACTCCACCACATGGGGGCAGCTTTCAATGTAGGGGTAAAATTCCGGCTTACGCTGGGGGTCCATGTCCAGGTTGATGAACGCCTTGACCATGTACCCCAGCATCGGCGCGGCCACTTGGGCCTGATAGCTCATGATCGCGCCGGAGCTTTCCAGCCGGGCCATGCGGGCCGACACCGCAGGGCTGGATAAAAATACACGGTCGGCAATTTCTTTCAGCGGTGCGCGGGCGTCCTTTTGCAGGATGTCCAAGATTTTTCGATCGATACGGTCCATAGCTTCCCCCTAAAAATACCCTCTAAAAAACAGACACGACCCCCACCAACGGCGCGTCATTGCACCGCAAGCAGGGGTCGCTTTACTATGTAAAGTATTCTAGCACACAAAACCAAAAAAGTAAAGTGCCGGCTGAAAAAAATAAAATGGGTGAGAGGATGCGCCACCTCCCTCCCAGAGGGAGGCTTTTAGCGGTTCCACTCCGGCATATCCGGGAACACATCCCTTGCACTGAACAACCGCTCGTTATAATACATCTCAAAATGGCAGTGGTTCCCGAAGGAGTTGCCGGTATTGCCCACATAGCCTATGACCTGCCCCTGCTCCACCACGTCGCCTACGTGCACCGCCTGGGCCGACATGTGGGCGTACAGCGTTTGGTACCCGTTGCCGTGGTCGATCTTCACGTAGTTGCCCCAGCTCCAATGGCGGGTAGATTCCACCACGGTTCCGGCGTCGGCGGCGTAAATTTCGGTGCCGTAGGGTGCGGCAATGTCCGCGCCACGGTGATAGTTGATTCCGGGAGTAAAGTTCGCCCAGCGGGAAATGTGCCGGTAGGCGGGCACGGGCCAGATGAAACTGCCGGTGCCCAGCTTGCCGATCATCCCGCTTTGCAACCGGGTGCCCCGGCGGATGACCTCCGGCACCGGCTCGGCAGTGCGGGCTACATCCAACACGCGGCTGTCCACCTCGGCGCCGTTTTCGTACACTACCTCGTAGGTCACGGTCTCGCGGCCCGGCACGCCGGTCTGCACGGTCTCGCTTTTGCCAAAATCCAGCGTGTCATCTTCCACAATTTGGGTATCGTAGGCAAGCTCCTGCTCGTACCGCTCCCGGCGGCGGATCTGTACCCGCAGCAGCTCGCTGTCATTGGCCTGCAGGGCGGATACAACCTCGGTATAGGGGCTGACCGACCCGGTCAGGTAAATGCCGTCTGCCAGCGTCAACTCGTGGGCAAACACCACGCGGCTGTCGGCGTCGGCGGGGTCCATGTACGGACGGCGCACCGCGGCCAGCAGGGTGCGCAGGTGGTCGCCCTCGGTGGTCACAAAGCGCAGGGCGCCGTCTACGTAGACGGCGGTGCCCGCAGTGATTTCACTGCCGCTGGCCTGCAAAATGGCGTTGGCCACCTCACCGGGGGTCATCGTGTCGGCGCTGACGGCCAGCGTAAAGGCCGGGTCCAGGTCCCAGTTGGGCACGTCGGCCCCTGCCGCTTCCAGAAGGGCGCGGGCGGTGTTCACGCGGGCCTGCACATCGGCGCGGGCAGTATCAAAGTCCTGCTCGCTGGCCACATAGCCCACCACGGTGCCATTTACTTCCACCCGCAGGGCAAAGGGCTGGCCAAGCCAGGTGCGCACCAGCCACGTAAAGGCCAGCACTCCCGCCACCGGGACCACCAGCCCCAGCCATGCTTTGGGGCGGCGCAAGGCCTGCCGCAGCTGGATGCACCCCAGCGCGACGGGGCGCAGCACCGCCGTCAGCAGCGCACCCAGTACCCGGACAAACCAGCGGGTAAAGGCGGCCAGCCCGCGTGCAAGGCAGAGCAGCCGATACTCTACATAAAAGCCAAACCAATACAAAAAGTCGTTACTCATTGCGGTACGTAAGCCAGCGGGTTCACGCGGGCGCGGTTGACCCGCAGTTCCAGGTGCAGGTGATAGCCGCCGCCCCCGGTGCTGTACACGTTGCCGGTGTTGCCCACGTAGCCGATGACCTGCCCCTTGGTCACAGCGCTGCCCTGGCTGACGGCAATGCTGCTCAGGTGGGCATACAGGCTGTCGTAGGTGTTGCCGTCGTCGGCCGTGCCGTGGCTGATCTGCACACAGTTGCCGTAGCTGTACACGGCGGCGGCCGCGCTCACGATGCCATCAGCAATGGCGTAGACCGGCGTGCCGCCCGGCGCGGCAAAGTCGGTGCCCCGGTGGGGGATGCCCCAGGGGTCGGCCTCGCCAAACTGGGTGGTGATGCGCCCGTAGCTGTCCAGCGGGCAGCGGAAGGCAAGGCTGGTCAGGTGCAGGTCGGCGGTGGTGTACTTGCTGCTTTGGGCGCGGGCGTAGGCGTCCAGATCCGCCGTGGCCTGCAAATAGGCTTTGCGGGCGGCCTCGGTCACCACAGCTTGTGCCTGTTCGGCGGCCTGCTGCTCGGTCAGGGCGGTGTTGGCGGCTTGTAAGGCGCTGCCAAGCTCGTTTTGTGTAGCTTCCAGGGCGGTCTGCTGGGCATCCAGCGCCGCGCGGGCGGCCTCGGCTTCGTCAGCAGCGGCTTGGGCCTCGGCACGGGCGGTGTCCAGGGCTTCGGCCTCGGCGTTCAACTGCGCCAGGGCGGCGCTGTTGTGGTCGGCCAGCTCCCGCAGGGTCTCGGCAAAGGTCAGCATCTCGTACAGGCTGCGGGCCTGCATCAAAAGGGTAATGCTGCCGCCGCCGTCCAAAAGCTGCATCGCGCCCATCTGGCTTTTGCAGCGGGCCAGGCTGGCGTCGTATTCGGCCTGCTTGTCCGCCAGCGCCTGGGCGGCCTGCTCGGCGGCCGTGGTGCGCTCGTCCAGGGTGCGCTGGGCCTCCTGCAAGGCTGTATATATGCCGCTCAACTGGGCGGCGACTTCGGCGCTCTGCCCCTGCAATTGATCGATCTGGCTCTGGGTCTCGCTTTGCTGGTTTTGCAGTTCTTCCAGTTCTTGCTGGGCTTCGTTGTAGGCCTGCTGGGCTTGATTCTGTTTTGCCGATAATTCGTCCTTTTTGCTGTCGGCATACGCGCCAAACGGCGCAAAAAGGGTGCAAAAAAGCAGCCCCGCCGCCAACAGGGCGGGGCCGAGGGAAGAATATTTCATGGGTATGTTACCTTATTACATGGTAAGCAGCAGCTCGCAAACCGTCTGCGGGTCTACGCGTTCGCTGTTTTTCAGCACTTCCCAATGCAGGTGGGGGCCGGTGCTGGCCCCGGTGCTGCCGCAGGCGGCGATCTCCTGGCCTTGCACGACCTGCTGCCCGACCTGCACCTTCACGCTGCCCAGGTGGCTGTATCGCGTCTGCCACGAGGCACCGTCGTCCATGCCGTGGTACAGCACCAGATAGTAGCCGTCGTCCTCATTATAGTCGTACTCGGTCACGGTGCCGTCGGCGGCGGCCAGTACGGTGGTGCCCTCCGGGGCCGCCAGGTCTACGCCGGTGCGGTTTTGGGCGAAAGTGCTGCTCATCCGCACATCGTCAGAAAGGACGAGCGGCAGCGAAAAGATAACGGTCTGCGCCCCCTGGCCGTCCAGTGCTTCATCCATCGTGTGCATGGCATCGTATAGCTTGGCGTCGACGCATCGGTCGATGAGTTCCTGCCGCTCCTCGTCGGTCGGCTCGGCGCTGTCACCCTCTCCGTGATAGGCGGTAAACCAGCGCGGTGAGGTCAGAATGTTATCCACATACACTTCAAAATGACAATGGTTGCTGGTGGATTGGCCGGTGTTGCCTACGTAGCCGATGATCTGCCCCTGGGTAACATGCTGTCCGACTTCCACAGCATAGCTCTGCAGGTGGGCGTACAGGGTGCGCCAGCTGTGGCCCTCGCCGTTCGTGCCGTGGTCGATGACCACAAAGTTGCCCCAGCTGTAATGCTCGTCGGCCTGGACGACAACGCCATCGGCCGCGGCCAGCACATCGGTGCCGGGGGCGGCACACAGATCGTCACCGCGGTGGCTGTTGTTCTTAAAGCGGGAAATGTACTTGTAATCCGGTACAGGATCGATAAACAGCGGGCTGTTGTCGGGGTCCTCCAGCAGCGGCAGCTGGGCGGTGTTGACCACAGCGGTGGGTGCCTGCGTCGGTGCGGGGGTAGGCGTGGCCTCCGGCTCAGCGGCTTCGGCGGTCTCCGGCGTGGCGGCGGGGGCGTTTTCCAAAGTAGGGCGCACCATGCAGGCCGTCATGCTGGCAGCAATGACCACGGCGCAGACCAACATGGCCCCGGCCCCCAGGCGGCGGTAATGCAGCAGATGCACGATGCGGGTCTTAGCGCTGCCCTGACCAAAGGCCAGGCTGCCGGGCACGCCGCGCCCCTGCATGGCAAACCGCAGAATGCTCTCGCAGTAGGCGCTGCGGGCGGCGGAAGATTGGCCTCGCACGGCAGCTTCGTCGCAGGCGGCCTCCATGTCGCGCTCAAACTCGCGGAAGGCCAGCCACGCCAGCGGGTTGAACCAGTGCAGGCAGGCCACGGCGTAAAACAGCGGCTTGGTCAGCGGGTCGCCCCGGCGGATGTGGGTGCGCTCGTGCAAGATGACGGCGTCCCGGGCGGGGCCGGCCAGCCCGGCGGGCAGGTAGATGCGGGGCCGCAGCAGGCCCAGGGTAAAGGGCGTGGGCACACAGGGGCCGCTGAAGCAGCCATCCGGCGTTTTGCAGGCCAGCGCCACCTGGCGGGACAGGCGCAGGTAGCCCCACACGGCACGCACGGCCAGCAGTGCCGCGCCCACAGCCCATACCGCCGCCAGCAGATGCCACACGGTCAGTGTGGTGTACCAGGGCGCAGGCGCGGCGGGGGCGGCGGGAACCATGGCAGGCAGGTCCGGGGCGGTAAGCTCCGGCTGGGTCAGGGCCTTTACAGTGTCGGCGGCCTCGGCCAGTTGGGTGTTTTGCGGGCGGGGCAGGGCAAGCGGGATGCCAAAGGGCAGCACGAACCGCAGTCCCACGGCCAGCCACAGCCAGCACAAAAACCGGCTGGGCGCATGGGCACGGCGCAACAGGCGGCAGACGACCCAGGCCGCCAGCGCCGCCGCGCCGCCCCACAGGCTGAGCAGCAAAAACGAAAGCACAGTGCTGCGCATAATAGTCACCCCTCTTTCGATTGGGCCGCGTCCAACAGGGCGCGGATCTCGGCCGCTTCGGCGGCACTGATGGGCTTCGAGTTCAAAAATGCGGCCACGAAGCGCGGCAGGCTGCCGTCAAAGGTCTTGTCCACCACGGCGGCGCTCTCGGCGCACTGCACTTCCTCCTTTTTTACCAGGCTGGTCACAGTGCCGCCCTCGTTTTGCAGAATACCGCGCTCGCACAGCTTTTTCAGCACGGTATAGGTGGTGCTTTTTTTCCAACCCAGCTCGGCGGCGGAAAGTTTGACCAGCTGGCCGCTGGGCAGGGGCTCGGTGTCCCACACCAGGCAGGCAAACCGGTATTCAGCTTCGGCTAAATGGTTCATGGTTTTCTCCTTTGGTCTACATGGATAGACTTCTTTTATTTGTAGTCTATCACAGTAGACCAAAATTGTCAATAAAAAATGCTTTCCCCCACCTAGGGTGTATCTGATAAGTCAAAAGTGCTGGAAAATTCGCTGAAAAGCAACAGCTGCAAGGCGCGAATCCGCTGCAATACTGGATGTATTGCAAGGATGAGCAACGCAGCAGATGTGCTTTTTAGTAGAATTGAACAGCGCTGAGGACTTTTCAGATACACCCTAAGCAGGGGAAAGCAGAAATTAAATTACCTTATGCTCCATCCATTTGCCGCTATAAAACCGTACCCCAAACAAAATACTCCGGCAGATCCAATCCACAAACATGCCAAACCATACGCCGGTCAACCCCATGTGCATCTGCAGCACAAAGAAATAGCTTAAAATCACGCGGAACACCCACATGCTGGCGATACTGACGAGCATCGTAAACTTGGCATCGCCGCCGCTGCGCAGGGCGTTGGGCAGGGTAAAGCTTGGGGCCCAGAACACCACGCAGAACACGCTGAACCAGTGCACCACCACCGTGCACATGCTGGCCGCCTCGGCCGACAGGTGGAACCAGGTGATAATCTCCGGCAGCAGCAAAAACATGGCCAAATTGGTCAGCCCCAGGCCCACGATGGCAATACCGGTCAGCTGCAGGGAGTACTTTTTCGCCTGTTCCTTGTCCCCGGCACCCAGACAGCGGCCCACCACTGGGATCATGGCCAGGTTCATCGTAGCGCCGGGCACGTTGGCCGCCGTGCAAACGCTGTTGGCCACGGCATTGGCCGCAATGGCGGCGGTGCCCAGGGTCGAGGTCAGGCTGCTGACGCACAGCTTGCCGATTTGGAACATGCCGTTCTCCAAACCCGACGGCACACCGATGGCCAGCACCTTCATGATTGGCTCCTTGCGGGGGCGCAGGTCGGCAAAACCGGCCACCCGCAGCGGGTTGTGGATGTTCTGGTTCTGCCACAAGATCCACACTGCCGCAAACACGCGGCCGATCAGCGTAGCCAGCGCCGCGCCCACAACGCCCATGCCAAAGCCATAAATCAACAGCGCGTTGCCGCCGATGTTGATGACATTCATCACCAAACTGGCCAGCATGCTGATGCGGCTGTTGCCCTGGGCACGGAACAGCGCTGCGCCGCCGTTGTACAGCCCAATGAACGGGTAGGAGATGGCGCTGATGATGAAATACTGCTGCGCGTAGTGCATGACCTCGTCGTCAATGCTGCCAAACACCCCGCGCAGAATGGGGCGGGACAGCGCCAGGCACAGCACGCCCACCGCAACCGTGGAGATGGCCAGCACGCTGTACAGCTGGGCCGCGCTGCGCTGGGCGCTCTCCTGGTCGCGGCGGCCCATGTACTGGCTGGCGACCACCGCGCCGCCGGTGGCCAGTGCCGCCAGGATTTGGATAATCAGAATGTTCAGGCTGTCCACCAGTGACACGCTGGACACAGCCGCCTCGCCCACACCGGCCACCATCAGGGTGTCAGCCATGCCCATCGTCACGCTTAGGGTCTGCTCCAAAAACAGCGGCCAGATCAGCGCCACCAGCGCAGACCGCGTAAAAAGCGGCGCCTTTGCTTGCGTTGCGGTACCCATACCGGGAGTTCCTCCTTCATTTTCCTAAACCCAAAGGGCATAATATCTGCACGAATTATGTATCATTATAGCCCAACATCCGCGGTGATGCAATTGATAAAAAGCAAGACAAACAGGCAAAAATTGCGCAAATTTGCTGTCCGGCTGCCGATGGCACAAAATTTGCAATCGGATGGATATTGCCCGGTTTGGGGCAGCAAAAAACCGGGCCCCGCAGCGGGGACCCGGTTTTTTGGTATAAAGTTTAGAAGTCGACCTCGGTGTCGTAGTAGCAGCACTTCAGCAGCTTTTCCATTTCTTCCTGGCTGGGCTGGCGCGGGTTGGAGCCCGTGCAGGCGTCGGCGATGGCGTTCTTGGCGATCTCAGGCAGTCTCTCCAGGAACACATTCTCCGGAACAAAGCCCTGCTCGCAGGGGTAAGAGTCGGGGCCGTAGTGGCCGATGCAGTGCGGAATGTTCAGGTCGTCGTTCATGCCGCGCAGGTACTTGATAAGCAGGGCAACCTTCTCGTCGTCGTTGGCGCCGCCCAGGTTCATCTTGTCGGCGATCACACCGTAGCGAGCTTTGGCGGTGGGGTCTTTGGCGTTGAAGGCGATGACCTTGGGCAGGTACATGGCGTTGGCGGCACCGTGGATGATGTGGGCACCGTAATCCGCAAAGGCCGCGCCGGTCTTGTGGGCCATGCTGTGCACGATGCCCAGCAGCGCGTTGGAGAACGCCATACCGGCCAGGCACTGCGCGTTGTGCATGGCGTCGCGCTTATCCATATCGCCGTTGTAGCTGCCAATGAGGTTGGCCTGGATCATCTCGATAGCATGCAGGGCCAGCGGGTCGGTAAAGTCGCAGTTGGCAGTGGAAACGTAAGCCTCGATGGCGTGGGTCATGGCGTCCATACCGGTGTGGGCCACCAGCTTTTTGGGCATGGTGTGGGCCAGCTCGGGGTCGACGATGGCGACATCGGGGGTGATCTCAAAGTCAGCGATAGGATACTTGATGCCCTTCTCATAATCGGTAATGATGGAGAAGGCAGTCACCTCGGTAGCAGTGCCGGAGGTGGAGGAGATGGCGCAGAAGTGTGCCTTGCGGCGCAGCGGCGGGATGCCAAAGACCTTGCACATATCCTCAAAGGTGATGTCAGGATACTCGTACTTGATCCACATGGCCTTGGCGGCATCGATGGGGGAACCGCCGCCGATGGCAACGATCCAGTCCGGCTGGAATTTCTCCATTGCAGCCGCGCCCTTCATGACGGTCTCAACGGACGGGTCAGGTTCGATACCCTCGAACAGCTCCACTTCCATGCCGGCTTCTTTTAAGTAAGCCTCGGCACGATCCAGGAAGCCGAACCGCTTCATGGAGCCGCCGCCGACGCAGATCATTGCGCGCTTGCCGGGCAGGGTCTTCAATGCCTCCAGGGCTTTGGGGCCGTGATACAGGTCACGGGGGAGAGTAAATCTTGCCATAAAATTGCCTCCTTTATAGCTTGACAAATTATTGTCAAATTCATTACTTAACATTTTACGCTGATTCCGTTTAAAGGTCAATTGACGTTTGAACGAATTTGCGGCCCAAATTTCGGCATTTTGCCAGATTGCGTTTCATAGCTTGAAAAGAACTGAACTACGCTGAAAAGGGGGCTTTTCTCATGCGTCACCTTTCACCTTTGCAAACCAAGGGGATGCGGCTGCGCATCCGGCTGCTGGCAGGTGTGCTGGCTGTGGGGTGCCTGGGCGGGCTGGTAGGGCGGCTGGCCGTGCTGCAATTGGTGGACGCCGACGGTTTTGCCGCCCGCGCCTCCGACCAGCAGCTGCGCGGGGCCACACTGCCCGCCGCCCGCGGGGAGATCACCTCGGCTGATGGCACGCTGCTGGCTGCCAGCGAGACCTGCTGGACCATCCGTGCCGCCCCGCGGGAGCTGGCCGACGAGCTGGTGGAGCCTGCCGCCAAAGCATTGAGCGAGATCCTGGAACTAGACTATGCGGAAACGCTGGAAAAATTCTCGGTCCGCACCTCCAACGACTGCCTGCTGCGCCGCCGCGCCGGCCGGGAGATGGCCGACGCCGTGCGTGCCTGGTGTCAGGAACACAATGCCCAGGGCATCCAGATCCGGCAGGATACCCGCCGCGTCTACCCGCAGGGAGATTTTATGGGCGGCCTGCTGGGCTTTACCGATGTAGACAACGCGGGCCTGTGGGGGCTGGAACTTTACTATAATAAGGAGTTGACCGGCCAGAACGGGCAGATCTTAACGGCCAAAAACGCCTGGGGCTACGACATGCCCACCCACTATCAGACCCTGCAGGAGGCCGTGCCCGGCAACAGCCTGACGCTGACTATCGACGCAGAAATTCAGCACTGGCTGGAAAGCGCCCTCTCCGCCGCCGTGCAGGAGCACCATGTGGCCGAGCGGGGCGTGGGCATTGTAATGGATGTGCAGACGGGGGCTGTGCTGGCGATGAGCTGCCGGCCGGACTACGACCCCAACACGCCCCGGCGGCTCATCGATGACGATGCCCGCGCGGCGGTGGATGCCCTGACCGGTGAGGAGCGCAGCGCCGCCCTGCAAAAGGCCCAGCAGGCCCAGTGGCGCAACAAGGCCATCAGCGACCTGTACGAGCCCGGCAGTGTATTCAAGCTCATCACAGCGGCCGCCGCGCTGGACAGCGGTGCCTGCAAGCCTACCGATTACTTTGTATGCGCGGGCAAGATCAGCGTGGCAGGCACACGGTTCCGCTGCGCCAACGGCCACGTCCACGGAGCCGAGACTTTCGCACAAGGGCTGGCCGTCAGCTGCAACCCCTGCTTTATCCAGATCGGCGCACGGCTTGGGAAAGAACGATTCTGCGATTATTTTGCTGCCTTTGGCTTGCGGGAGGCTACTGGTATTGACCTGCCCGGCGAGATCAAGCGCAGCGAATATTATACAGCCGACCGGATGGGTCCGGTAAACGATTTTGTATAAGAAAAAGAACGCAAATTTATTTGATTTTTTGGCTAAAATGCAGTATCATGGAAGCAAAAAAGATGGGACATGGAGGCGACTATGAAATCACCTGAGGTGCAGTTCACGCCGGAAGATCGGCTGATATTGGATTCCTACTGCCAGATGCTGGACGGTCTGGCACAATATTTGGGCACAGGCTATGAACTGGTGCTGCATAGCTTGGAAGACTTGGAACATTCGGCAATTCGGGTGATGAATAGTCACACGGGCCGCAGCGAGGGCGCACCTATCACAGAATTGGCCCTTACGATGTTGGGACGTATCCACGCACAGACCCAGGGGGATACGGTCTGCTATTCCAGCACAAACCGCGATGGAAAACCGCTGCGCTCTTGTACGATCGCAATCCGGGGCAGTGAACAGCGAATCATCGGGTTACTGTGTATCAATTTTTATATGGACACCCCGCTTTCGCAGCTTCTGGAAACGATTTCCCCCGCACAGAGCCAGCCTGTAGCGGAAACCTATGTACAGAATTCTACAGAAATGGTGCAGGCTGCCGTACAGCGTGCGACAGCAGAAACCGATGCAGAAGGGCTGGCGGGAAGTGTACTGCGTAACAGAGAAATTGTCAGTAAGTTGTATGCCTCGGGCATTTTCAATATCAAAGACGCAGTGATTCAGGTGGCAGACTGCCTGAACATTTCAAAAAACACCGTGTACCTTCATTTGCGCCACTGCAAGGGACTTGAATAAAAAAGTTAAGTCTTTGCAATGAAATACTTTTCATTCTTAGTTGCAATTTGTAGCGGGAATGTGTATACTATAAATAGTTCAGAAAGGCAAAGACGCCAGCCGAGCAGATAACTCGACTGGCGTCTTTTTCATTTAACGGCATAAAGACGCTAAAATTACGTCAAAAACCTGAAATTGTCAAACTGAACAAAAGGAAAAGCAAATGTTCCTACAATTTACCAATAGACTGAAAAAAGGTTTATTGATATAATGAGGACAACAAGCAATGAAATATATTTCATTGCAAGAAAACGGAATTTTTAAGGAGGACTATCTTATGAAAATCATTGCAACGAACAACGCACCCGCAGCCATTGGCCCGTACTCTCAGGGCATCGTATCCGGCAGTTTCGCCTACTGCTCCGGCCAGATTCCTGTAAACCCTGCTGACGGTACGATCCCCGAGGGCATCGAGGCCCAGGCTCACCAGAGCTGCAAAAACGTGGCGGCTGTGCTGGCGGCTGGCGGTACCGGCATCGATAAAGTAGTCAAGACCACCTGCTTTTTGGCAGATATGGCAGACTTTGCAACCTTCAACAGTGTTTACGCACAGTACTTCACCAGTAACCCGGCCCGCAGCTGCTGTGCCGTCAAGGACCTGCCTAAGGGTGTGCGTTGTGAAATCGAGGCAGTTGCAGAAGTATAAAGGGGGACAACATGGAAAACTTCACCAACAAACAGATCAATTTCGACATTTTAAAGGAACGTGCCCATAACCTTCGCTGGGCCGAAGTCCCCGATGGCGTCATTCCTCTCACGGCAGCTGACCATGATTTCCCCTGTGCACCTGAAGTGGTAGAAGCCCTGACGGATTATATTAAGGATGGTTACTTCCCGTACATCGAAAACCGCGGCATGGAACGATTTAAAGAGGATCTCGCAAAAAGTTTCCGTGAGCGTAAGAACGAGCCGGTGGAAGCTAAATATGTGTTGCCCATTGACAGTGCTGCCCGTGGTATGCAGGTGATTGCGGATGCGTTCCTGCAGCCGGGGGATGAGTGCCTTGTGTTTGACCCCGTGGATTTCCTGTTCCGTACCTCGATGTCGAACGCCGGTGCAACCATCAAACTGTTCCCCTCGAATCTGAAAGAGGACCGTATCAGCCTGGAAGGGCTGGAAAATTACATCACCCCAAAAACCAAAATGATCGGTTTCTGCAACCCGCATAACCCGATGGGGATGCTGTATACAAAAGAGGATCTGGATTATCTGCTGACCCTGTCCGAAAAGTATGGATTCTACATCATGAACGATGAGATCTGGTCGGATATGATCTACCCGGAAGCTCACTTCAACAGCCTGCTGGAGTTTGGACCGGAGCGCAATAAACGCACCCTTACCGTGTATGGATTCTCCAAGACTTTCGGTGTGGCCGGCCTGCGTATTGGCTGCGTATATGCGACCAACCAGGAAAACTACGATAAACTTGTAGAAGCCTCTATGGTGGATTCTACCATCGGCGGCATCAATCTACTTTCTCAGGTGGCTGGTATTGCCTGCCTGGAAAAGGGCTTTTATCGTGTGGATCAATTCGTGCAGCAAATCACAGAAAACCGCGATTATGCCCTGCAGCGGATTGCCGCAATGCCGGGAATTAAGTGCCACAAGCCGCAGGCAACCTTCGTGATCTTCCCGGATATCACTGAAACAGGAATGGACCCGGTGGAACTTGTAGAACTTTTGAAAACCAAGTATAAGCTGGCGATTGTTCCCGGTGGTGAGCGCTTCTTTGGTCCCGGATCGGAAGGGCATGTGCGCATCTGCCTTGCCACCAGCCACGAAGTGCTGGAAGAAGGGTTGAACCGCTTGGAAGCCTGCCTGAAAGATCTTATGTCCGCTAAATAAGAGGTAAGCCCTGCAGCAATAAGGGGCTTGATATAAAGAGAGGTAAAAAATGGCACGCATTATTATTGCGGTCGTTTACATTGCTGCCATTCTTGTAATCGGTATTCTGGCAGGACGCAATGTAAAGACTTCGGAAGAATTTGCAACCGCGAACCGCGGTATCCCTTTTTGGACCAATGTGTTTTCTATGTCCAGCGCCTGGATCGGCGCAGGTTCTACTCTGGGCTGCGCCAGTATGTGTTATGCGTACGGTGTTTCTGGTTTTTATCTGGCTATCGGCGTAGGCATTGGCGCTATGTTGTCCAGCCTGCTGTTTGCTCGTAAGATTCGCGATGAAAACGTCAGCACCATTCCGGAACTGGTCCGTAAACATTTGGGCAACAAGTGCGCCGATGCGATCGCACTGCTCAGCATCTTCTCGGTGTTCTCTGTGGTGGCATCGCAGATCCGTTCACTGGGTACGATCCTGAACATGTTTGTGCCGCAGCTCAGCCTGCTGACCGCCATAATCATTATGACGGTTGTTATGCTGGTCTATACGGTTATTGGCGGTATGGTGGCTGCAACCAAGACGGACAAGGTCAACATCATCCTGATGGTGTTCGCTGTTGTTATGGTGTTGCCGCTGGTCGCGCTGATCCAGGCAAATGGTATGGCCGGTGTGACTGCTACCTTGCAGGAAAGCCGTCCTGAGATGCTCAAAGTCGGCGCTACGGTTGGTTGGGGCACGATGATTTCCTCTGCGCTCTACTTTGGCACCAGCAACATGATCAACAACGAGAACTTCCTGCGTATATGCGGTGCCAAGAGCGGCAGTGAGGCGCGGAACGCCTCCCTTACCGCAACTCTGCTGATCTATGTACCGTATCTGCTGTTTGCCAGCCTGATTGGTTTGGTTGGCGCTGCGCTGATCCCGGAATTGGGCACTTCGGACTCCATCCTGCCTGCTATGATCAATAATTACACGGGTACATTCCTGGGTGCCATCCTGCTGGCAGCATTGTTGGCAGCTGTTATGGGGACCGCAGCATCGGTTACGATGGTTTGCTCCATCATGCTGTCCCGCGATGTGGTCGGCCGCTTCAAAAAGATGGATGACAAACAAACGCTTACCCTGCAGCGCATCTTTATGATCCTTGTCGCAATCGCGGGCCTGATCGTTGGCTATTTCGGATCTTCGATCGTGTCGATCATGGAAGATGTTGGTGCACCGGCTGGTGCGGCATTGGTTCCGATTTTCTGTGGTATTTTCTACTGGCGTAAAAAGATGAATGAGAAGGGAACCCTGATCACAATCGTTGTTGCCATCGTATCGACGCTGGGCTACTGGGCGCTGGGTTCGCCCCTGGGAATCAGCCATTTCCTGTTTGGCCTGATTTGTGCGGCAATCACAATGTTCGTTGCAAACAGCGCATGCTATGTTCCCAAGCAAGAGACAGAAAAAGCAGACTGAACGCTTTATAGAGGTGAATACTATGGGAATTATTGATTACCTGATTATTCTGGCTGGCTGGGGTATTGGAGCAGCCGTGCTATTCAACATGATCAAGGAGACCATCAAAAAGTAACTTACTCCATCTATACAAGGATTTCTCCAACCAGAGTTCCGTTTGGTCCTGTGACCAAGCGGAACTTTGGAGTGCCATTTTAAATCTATCAAAAAAGCAGCCCTGCGCCATTCTCCAAAGCGCAGGGCTGTTTTTGTTTAGTATTTATTTGGGAGCTTGCAAACTCCTGTGCAAATTGTCGCGCAGGTTTTGCGGCAAATCTGGCAGGGCATCCCCGCTGCCGGTGCTGCAGCACAGGGCAATCAACCCGCCGGTCACGGTGCAGAAGATCGAGGTGCGGCAAGCGTCCATCGTCAAGCCGGGGTCGATCTCCCCGGCGGCCTGCAGGCGGGCCACCAGCGCATCGGTCAGGGCAGTCAGCTGGCTGCGACATGCGTCGGTACATTCGGGCAGGGCGGCCTGCTGGCCAAAGCTGACGGCCAACAGCCGGTAGGTGCTCATCCGCTGGGCGGCAACCTCCTGCAAATAGTCCACCAGCTCATTCTCCAAATCGACAAGCGTGCGGCAGCGGTCAAACCGGGCGGCGATGCGCTCGTTCTCCTGCGCAAAGCAGTAGCGGGCCACGCCCTGCAAAATCTCTTCTTTCGAGGAAAAATATTCGTACACGGTGCCTTTGCCGATGCCCGCGGCGTCGGCCAGCTGCTGGATGGTCATAGCGGCGGGGCTGACGCCCTGAGACGTTAAGGCCAGCGCGGCTTCGTATACTTTGGCTTTGCGCTGTGCATGGCTGTCAGGGGTCATTTCGCATCCTCCTTCGGGGGCAGCAGGGTGGTCTCAAAAGTGGGTTCTGCTTCGGCGTCGGCGGCAGGCTGGGCTGCACCGGCGCGGCGGGCGGCAAACTCTGCCGCAAATTCGGCGGCGTCATCGGGCAGATCGTCCATGCCGTCGTCGCCCACGTCAATGTTCACCGGCGGCTTGCGGTAGAACAGGTCGTACATCACGGGCACGATGAACAGCGTCATCAACGTGGCATAGGTCAGGCCGCCAATGATTACGATGGCCATACCCTTGCTCATGTCGCTGCCCACATCCTGGCTGAACAGCATCGTTACCATAGCCAGCACGGTGGTCAGGGTGGTCATCAAAATGGGGCGCATACGGGTACGGCCGGTGGCTACCAGCGCGTCGGTACGCTCCAGCCCGCCAATGCGCAGCTGATTGGCGTAGTCCACAAAGACGATGCCGTTGTTGACGACAACGCCCATCAAAACCAGGAAGCCCATCAGCGAGATCAGCGAAAGCTGTTCGCCGGCGATCATCAGCCCCAGCATGCCGCCGGTAAAGGCCAGTGGAATCGTAAACAGCACGATGAAGGGCGACAGCAAACTCTGGAACTGCGCCACCATAACAAAGTAGACGAAGATCAGCGCCAGGGTCATCATAAGCACCATCTGCTGCAGCATCTCGGCCACCTGGGTAGTTTCACCGGCCAGCTCGGCGGTCACGCCGTCGGGCAGATCCAGCGCGGCCAGCTTCGGCTCCACCTCGCGGGAGAGCAGGGTGGTGTTGTAGCCGTCCACGGTCTCGCTGGTCACGCTCATCTTGCGGGAGCCATTCTCGCGGGCGATGGAAACAAAGCCTGCGCTGGCGGTGCGGGTGGCAAACTCGCCCAGGGTATGGGTCTCGGTTACACTGCTGCCGTCCTCATCGGTGGTGGTCGTCTCAAATTCCATGTTGAACAGGCTGTCCAGATCCGGCGTTTCGGTCTTGTCCACGATGGTCACGGTGTAGTTGGTGCCGTTGGCTTTCAGTGTGGTGGCGGTGGTATCGGTGGTCAGTTTGGCGGCTACCTGCTGGTAGACCTGCGCTACGGTCAGGCCCATCCGCATGGCTTTGTCCTTGTCGATGGAGATGTTGATCTCCTCGTCGCCGTTCTCCTGGCCGTCGCTGGCGTTGGCAATGCCGTCCACGCTGTTCAACAGGTCGACCACCTGCCCGGCGGCAGTGTTCAAATCGTTCAGGTCGCTGCCGTACAGGTCGACCTCGATACCGCTGCCGGAAAGTGCGCTCATGTCCATCATGCCGTTGGCATTCACGGTCACTTCGCAGGGCAGGGAGGCGGTGGCATCGGTGATCTGTTCTTGAATTTCGCTGCCCCGGCGGGCACCCTCATCGGTCAGCAGTACATAATAGGTAAAGGTTGTGTTGTCCACGGCGGCATCACTGCCCATCATGGACACCATGCTGTTGCCGCCGGACATGGCACCCACGGTCTGTACGCCGTCAAGGGCGCTCACGGCGTCCATTACAGCATCGGCGGTGGCAAAAGCGTCGTCCTTGGCGGTGTCGTCGGCCACGTCCACGGTGATGGAGAGCTGGTTGCTGCCCATATCGGGGATCATGACAATGCCCATGGTGGCAATGCGCCACACCGACAGCACCAGCAGGCCGATAGCCAGCCCCAGGGGCAGGGCCTTGACTTTCAGGCAGAAGCGCAGGGCTTTCTCGTAGCCGTCCAGCAGCTTGTCAAACAGCGGGTGCTTGACCTCTTTTTGGGTGCGCAGTACGGTGGAACCCGCGCAGGGCACCACGGTCAACGCCACAATCAGCGAGGCCAGCAGGCTGAAGGTGATAGTCAGTGCCATATCGGTGAGCAGTTCGCGCACCATGCCGGTGGAGAAGATCATCGGCAAAAATACGCAGATGGTGGTCAGGGTCGAGGAGATGATGGAACCCGATACCTGCCGGGCGCCCTGAACCGAAGCCTGCGGGGCCGGTACGCCGCGCCCGCGCAGACGGTAGATGTTCTCGATGACAACGACCGAGTTATCCACCAGCATGCCGATGCCCAGCGCCAGGCCCGACAGACTGAGGATATTGAAGGTGATGCCGGTGAAATACATCATCACGATGGCAAACAGCACGCTCAGCGGCATCGAGATGGCGACGACCAGCGTTGGGCGCAGGTCCTTCAGGAACAGTGCCAGCACCAGAATGGCCAGCACGGCGCCTTCCACCAGGTTGGACAGCACGCTCTTGACGATCATGCGGATGTAGTCGCCCTGGTCCATGATAGTGGTCAGGTGCAGGCCGTCCTTGCCGTCCATCAAAGTCTGCATGGCGGCGGTGCTGGCGGAGGACACAGCTGAGGTGGACGCGGTGGAACTCTTGTAAATGGAGAGCAGCACCGCGCGGTTGCCGCCTACCTTGGCGTAGCTGTCATCGGCGTTGTCGGTGATCTTTACGTCCGCCACGTCGGACAGGCGCACATCGCCGATGCCGTCAATGCTGCACAGCACCATGCTTTTCAGTGTGTCGGCGCTGTCGAAGGTGTCGCCCACCTTTACAATGTAGCGGTTGTCATCGCCCTCGCCGCCCTCAATATACCCGGCGGGCATCGAGAAGTTCTGGGCGGAGATCAGCTGTTTCAACGTGTTCATGTTCAGCAGCTGGTCCAGGTTGGCGCTTTTCAGCGCTTCTTCGCGGGCAGAATCGTATTCTTCCTGCGCGGCGTCCAACTGCGCTTTGCCGGATTCCAGCTGGGTACGGCCGCTTTCCAGCTGGAACTCGCCCAGCTGCAGCTGGGCCTCGCTGCCGCTTAAAAGCAGCTGTACGGCCATATCGGCCAAGCTGGGGTCCACGGGGTTCTCTTCCAGATTCTCCAGCATCGTCTGCAGCTTGCCGCGCTGGTCGTTCAGCTGGGTCAGCATCGTCTGGGCCTTGGTCAGCTGGTCGTTCAGGCTGGAGATGGTGGATTGCAGCGTCTTGCGCAGTTCCTCGGTGCTGCTGTTCAGGCTGGACTCGGCGTTCTTGCGGGCGTTCAGCAGCACGGTGGCGTTCTGCAAAGCGGTGTGGGTGGTGGACAGGGTGTTCACCATGTCGCTGTAGCCGGTCAGGGCATCGCGGTTGGCGGTGGCCGTGGTCAGCTGGGTCTGCAGGGCGGTCTGCTGGTCGCGCTTGGCCTGCAGCTCCTCGTCGGTGGCACCGCTGTTGATGTCGTTGGCGATTTCATTGTCCAACTGCTGAATTTGCAGCGTAAGCGCCGTGATCTGAATGTTCAGCGCGGCATTGGCCTGCTCGATGGTGGCATCGCCGGTCAGCGGCGCGGCAGCGGCCTGGATGGTGGCATCGGCGCGGTCGATGGAGGCGATCATGGCAGCCATCTTGTTAAGGTCGCTCTTGGCTTCTTCCAGATTGGCGGGCAGGGCGGCGGCGTTGTACTCGCTGTCGTACTGGGCCAGAATTTGCTTGCAGCTGGCAAACAGCGCGTCGTCGATGGGCAGGGTGACCTCCGGCAGGCTGGACGGATCGGTCTTCAGGCTGCCCAGCTGTTGGTTGGCCTTGTCCAGCTGGCCTTTCAGGTCGGCGATCTTCTGCTCCAGCGTGGGAATCTGGTCGTCCAATTGGGTAATGGCGTCCCGCAGCTGCTGGGTGATGTTGGATTTCTGGGTGTTCAGCTGGCTTTTGCCGCTGTCCAGCTGCGCTTGGGCGTCGTCCAGTTGGGCCAGACCTTCGTTGATCTTGGCGCGGTTCTCGTCCAGCTGGTCCTTGGCTTCGGCCAGCCGGTCACTGACTTTCACCAGCAGCTTGTCGTTCACCTCATCGATCTTGTCCTGATCGAGGGTGATCTGCACGGTCTGCTTCACCAGGCCGGTGGTGGAAACGCTGGCTACGCCGTCCACGCGCTCCAGTTGGGGCAAGATCGTGTCGTTGATGTAGTCGGACAGCTCGTAGATGTCCATGCCCTCGCAGTCCACAGCCACGTACTGGGTGGCCATCATATCGGGGCTGATCTCGATCAGCGTGGGAGTGCTGGCCATGTCGGGCAGGGTGTCGCCCAGCTGGTTCACGGCCGTGCTGGCCTTGACCATGGCGCTGTCCATGTCGGTATCTTCCTGGTATTCCAGAAAGATAAGGCTGTAGTTCTCGTTGCTTTGGCTGGTCACGTTTTTCACGCCGTTCAGCGTGGAAAGGCTGTTTTCCAGAGGCTGGGTCACGTCGGCCTCCACCTGTTCAGGGCTGGCGCCGGGGTAGGTGGTCATTACCAGCAGGTAGGGCAGGTTCATCGAGGGCAGCAGATCCGTTTGGATGCGCAGCAGGCTGACCACGCCCAGCACCAGCACCAGTATGACCGCCACCAGAATGGTGAAGGGCTTTTTGACACTGTATTTCGGCATAGGTTGAAAAGATCCTTTCTTGGGCTTACAAAAACCGACCGACCGGTCGGTCGGCAACGATGCCAGTATAGCACAAACGTTAGCCGTGTGCAACGGAGGAGAAAAAAATTCACATTTTGGGTGGCACTTGCAGGCCGATGGCGAGCATCGGCCCTTACAATACAGCAGCAGCTCTTGCCATAGGGGCGGATGCTTGCATCCGCCCGCTTTTATGCTATAATACCTTAGGCAATACCGCACAATTCTAAGTGCCGATACGGCGAGCGAGGTGCGGCAGCTGCTAAGCCAAAAGCACAGATAATACTTTGTGTCTTATCGAGCATTTTGGCAACGCAGATGCCGTGCCGCAGCTGCCGGAGCGGTGCTTAAGCCGCAAGGCGGGAATTGTGCGGTGTTGCCCTTATATAATAGACAAAGGAGAACCCCATGGTACGCGAACTGATGAAAGATACGGTATTCCTGGCCCAAAAAGCCCAGCCCGCCACGGCTGATGACATCCCCACGGCGGACGACCTGCTGGACACCCTGCGTGCCCACGCCGATGGCTGCGTAGGCATGGCTGCCAACATGATCGGCGTCAACAAAGCTATCATCGTGTTTGATGACGAGGGCACCCTGCGGGAGATGTTCAACCCCGAGATCGTCTACCGCAAGGGCCTCTATCTTACCGAGGAAGGCTGCCTCTCCCTGCAGGGCCAGCGCAAGACCAAGCGCCACAAAACCATGCAGATGGCTCTGCCATTAACTTGGGTACGGATGACATTACGGTGAAGTACGCCGGTACGGATTCCGTTGCCTACACTAACAAAGACGTGCTGGACCGTGCGGCTACGATGAAGAATGCCGAAAGCGGAACGTCGCTTACTACCAAAACCACCCAAGGCAACAGCGTCACCTTTACCCCGGATACCATGCCCATCCATAGGGCAACGGGTACGAGCGAGCTGGGCAGCCTGTATATCCAACTGAAAGAGTTGCCCAACGCGATTGTTAAAGTCCATGTGAAACTGGCCGTGACCCAGACCAAGGATGACGTAAATGCCCTGCTGACGGACATCGACAACACGGTACAGCAAAGCAATGATACCTACAATAACATCTACTTTGCCCGTGCCGGCGGCGAGAGCAACGCACTGCTCACCAGCCCCACGGCATCCATCAAGGTGCGCAGCCGTTCCATCAGCGGTTTGGTTTGGATGGACCAGAACTATGACGGTATTTACACCACCAAACTGGACGACACCGGCAAAAAGAACATTGGCTCGGACAAGACACTGGCAGGCATTACCGTAACACTGGTGCAGACGGAGCCGAATACGAAAGACGAAAAACCCGTTTACATCGACGGCGATAACAGCTACTATGCCGTTACGGATACGCTGGGCAACGAGGTACAGCCCGTTACCACCACAAGTGATGGCCGCTACACATTTGAGAACCTGAAGCAGGGCAACTATCGCGTCCTGTTTAAGGACAGTGAAAATGGCTACATGATGGAGGATGACAGCAAACCGGTCCTGCCCTTTGGCAAGTTAAGCGTGACAAAGCGCGATGCCATGGGCGATACCTCCAACAAGACGGCCCCGCAGTACGGCACCGAAGATGCCAACACCCTTCAAGCCGCCATGAGTGGGAAAATCACCCTGGGCGATGCCGTGCTGACCGGCCGCGACGACAAGACCAACATCAACGCAGGCTTCTATTATACAGAGCTGCGCCTGGCCAAGGTCTGGCAGAACATTCCCGATGCAAAGAAAGCCGCCGAGGCTAAGGTCGACTTTACGCTGGCCGCCACCCAGGGCGAGAATGAACTGGAAGAAGCTGTGTATACCCTGACCAATAAAACCGTCAGCGACCCGGCCAAAGCAGCACAGGATGCAAGCGACCTTACGCTGTTTGGCAAGTTTGTGGGCACAGGGGTGGATTTTACCGACGATTCCGACGAGCGCACCGTGCGCTGGCAGACTACGCAGGGCCTGCCCCTGCAGGCGGAAAACGCCAACGGCCCCATCACCTACACCCTCAAACAGGATACCGTCCGAGCCGATGGTGACACCTGGATCGGCAATGTCAGCTTCGTGCAGCAGCAGGTTACCGAAAAGGTCAGCAGCGGTGCCGAAAGCGATAATTCCGTGATCGCAACCCGCCTGGTGGCTGTAAACACCGCCCGCATCTACGAGATTCTGATCCATAAGCTGAGCGATGTGGAAAACAAGGAACTGGAACAGGCCGAGTTTACTGCAACCCTGCAGCCCGCCAGCCCGCTGGAAAAACTGCTGGGCGGCAAGGTGGAGATCAAGTCGCAGCAGACCATCCAGCGCACGGGTGAGAATAAAGAAACCATGGAGATCCGCTACCGCCTGACCGACCTTACGGCGGGCACCTACACCCTGGCGGAGACCAAGGCACCCCTTGGCTACGCCAAGGACCCGGTAAAGTACAAACTTACCATCATCGACCGCGATAAGACCGGCAACACCCTGCCCATCATCACGCTGGAAGATGACAAGGGGAACCTGCTGTACACCGCCGAGATGACCCCAGACCAAGAAACGGGCGATTACAGCGTTGATGTGACCGCGGGTGACGGCCGTGACACAAGCACCGCCAGCGCCGTTATGACCGCAGGCAGCTGCCTGGAGACGATGCCCAAGACCGAACAAGAGCAATCGAATTTGCCCATCAGGACCCAGATCAGCATGGAAATTACTGATTCTTATCTCTTCAGCCTGCCCTTCACCGGCGGCAGCGGCATGAACCGCAGTCTGCTGCAGGGCGTGGCCGTTATGGCATTGGCCGCCGCTGCCTTTGCAGCGACCGCCATCCACCGCAAAAAGAAGAACCACAGCTGATCCTACACACAAACAGCAAGGAGAGCAAAATTCGATGAAAAGACGAAAATGGATGCTTCTGCTGCAGACGGCGGCAGTGCTGGCCCTGGCAACAGGGCTGGCTGCCCCCGTGCAGGCGGCGAAAGTGGATACCACGCGGGAAACCTCGCTGACGATCGCCTTTGCCGAGGATGACGCCGCCGATGTGCAGAAAAGCATCGTGGCGGACCTGTCCTGCGGCGGGGTGCGGCAGTTCGATGCGGAACTGTACCGCGTAGGCAGCTATACGGCGGACGGCTCCCTGATCACCGAGCCGGACTTTGCCGAGCTGGACCTGGAAAACGTGGTGGCCGAAGCCCTGGCAGCTTACGAAAAACAGCAGCAGGAAGCCGAAGCCAACCCCACGCCGACCCCGGCGGCCACGGAAACCCCGGCGGAACCGACCCCGCAGCCCACCCCGGACAACGGGCACATCCCCGGTTCTGTCTGGCAGGGCGTGTGGGACGAAAAAGCCGCACAGGCGGTCAAGCTGATCCAGCAAAACCGCCTGGAACCTGCCACAACGGTGCAGATAAATTACGAGACCTGCACCGACACCACCGCCCGCTATACCGGCACGGCCGGCAACCTTGTGTGCGGCATGTATCTGGTACGGCTGCCCGCCCTCAACGGTGCGGCCTACCGTTACAGCGCCAAGGACTATCTGGTCAGTGTGCCCTACAATGCCTCGCTGGATCTGAGCATGCCCCAGACCCAGCCGGATGTCTGGGAGTACGAAGTGACATCCTACCCCAAACTGGATCGCCACAGCTACCCCAGCCCGGATCCCACCCCAACACCGCGCCCGACCCTGGAGCCGGACGAGGAGAATACCCCCGCCACCCCCGGCATCGGGCCGTGGCATCTGCCTAAAACCGGCGACAGCAGCCAGCCGCTCCTTTGGCTGGTGCTGATGCTGGCGGCAGGCGCAGGTTTAATTCTGGTTCTGGTCAAAAAGCATAAAGAAAACGGAGGACAAAAGAAATGAAAACAGCAAAGCGGCTCCTGACCGCGGCCCTGGCGGTACTGTTCACCTTTATGTGCGCACTGCCCGCCATGGCCGATGACCTGGTCAACCAGGAAACGTACACCCTGACCATTGATAATCCCGAAGCTGGGCATACCTATGAAGCCTACCAGATCTTTGAAGGTACTTTCAGCGTAGGTACTGGTAAGAATGCACAGGGCAATCCCGTAAATGAAAGCTATCTGTCGGACATTAACTGGGGCACTGGCGTTGTTCATGAAGGCGAAACAGGCTATGATGTTATGATTAAAGCCTTGAAAGAAGCTACCCCTACCCTGTACGATGACGGCGAAACCCTGGTGGCTGGCGTAAACGATGCCACCAAGGTGGCCGTTGCCCTGAACAACCACAACAATGCCGAGACCGCAGACATTTTCAACGAAATCGTCGGCGGCCACCTGACGGGTGTTTTTGCAACGGCAACTGCTACGGCCGATGGCAAGATGGCCTTTGACAAATTGGCCCCCGGTTACTACCTGGTCAAAGACAAAGACAACTCACTGAGCGAAAAAGAAAATGAATCCTACACCAAGTACCTCGTCAAGCTGGTCGATTCGACCACTATCGAAGTCAAGAGCCAGAGCATGAGCCTGGATAAGGTCATCGTGGAAGATGGCAAAGAAGTCGATGCCAACAACGCCGCTATGGGTGAAACCGTAAGCTATAAGCTGACTTCTAAAACCTCTGCTATGGATGGCTACGAGGACTACACCTACATTATCCATGATGAACTGGATGGCGGCCTGACCTTTGATGGTGTGGAAAGCATGACTGTTACGGTTGGCGATGAGGACTACAAGGAACACTGCAAAGTGACTTACTCCACCGATGGCACCAGTTACAGCGCAGACAACACTGCCAACCCTGGTCAGAAGCTGTACATCAAGATCGAACTGAAAGACCTTGTGCAAAATAGAAAGAGCAACAAAGACGTTGTTGTGACCTATACCGCTACTGTCAACGAAAAGGCTTCCATCGGTAATGCCCCTAACACCAACACCGCTTATCTGGAATACTCCAACAACCCCAACCAGAGCCAGAAAAACGATGTCCCTACGTCCAAGACTCTGAAAGAGCACGTAAGCACCTATGTGGCCGGTTTCCAAATCAGCAAAAAGAGCCCCAAGGGTGATGATCTGCCGGGTGCACAGTTCATGACTACTGGCAACGATATGCAGAAGCTGAACGTCTTGGGATACTCTTTCACCAATGAGGGCGAGGGCGAGAAGAAATACTACCATACGAACGATAGCTACACGACCGTGGCCTCTACGGAAGATGCCGTGGCAGAGTACGCCGCACAGGGCGGCACCAATGTCCAGACCGGTGAAAAAATCGTTGGTATGACTGGCGATGGCGAGAACGATACAGCGAAAGGCATCCTGCGTTTTGACGGCCTGAAAGATGGCACCTACACCATCAAGGAAGTTCTGGCCCCCACCGGTTACAAAAAGCTGGACGAGGACATTACGCTGGTCGTCAAATGGTCAGCAACTGCTGATGAAAACGGCAATCATTGGTCGTATGTGGTATCCAGCGGCAAGGGTGACACTGACACAATCAGCATTGATAAAGACGGTGTCCTGCACTTCAACATCGTCAACCAGCACGGTCTGACCCTGCCGTTTACCGGTGGCGAGGGCGCTAACCTGCTGGCTGGCCTGGGTCTGGCCCTGATGGCTGCCGCTGTGGCCGCGATCCTGTACATCAAGCGCCGCCAGAACCGCGAATGAAATACCGCGTCCTAGAAGTTCTGTCCGGTCTTGTTTTCCTCGTGGGGCTGTACCTGTTTGCCCACGACACCGTGGCCGACCAGCTCAACAATCTGCGGCAGGACCGCACGTTAAGCGACTATCAGGAGGCTGTCAGCGAGGCTTCGCCCGAAACCTACGAAGCTGAGATGCAGGCCGCCCTGGCCCACAACGCCGCCATTACAGAGAATACCTTCGCCGGGGACCTGTTCGCCGGCGAGGGCGTTCAGGCGGACGACGAATACAATGCCCTGTTGAATCTGAATGGCGACGGCGTCATGGGGATGATCTCCATCCCCAAGATCAACCAGACCATTCCCATCTATCACGGCACCGACGACAGCGTACTGCAGGTGGGCGCCGGGCACCTGCCCGGTACGGCCCTGCCGGTGGGCGGCGAAAACACCCACTGCGTGCTGGCAGCCCACCGTGGTCTGCCCTCCGCGCGGCTGTTCAGCGACATCGACCAGCTGGAAGAAGGGGACATGATCTACCTGCACATCCTGGGCGAGGTCCACGCCTACCGGGTCGAGAACATCCTGCCCATGGTCCCCAAGGATGATTTCGAGGCCCTGAACAAAGCCCTGCGCATCCTGCACGGGCAGGATTGGCTCTCCCTGATGACCTGCACGCCCTACGGCATCAACACCCACCGCCTGATCGTACAGGCCAAGCGGGTGGCCTATAACGGCGAGGACGACGCCCCCACCCAGCCCGTCCAGGCGGTTATCCACTACACGGCGCGGTCGTTCCGGCGTGCCTACACGCTGTATATCGGGGCCGCTGTCATCATCCTGCTGGTGGTGGTCCTAATTCTCCGCAGGCGTAAAAAACGTCATTCGCCTAAACAGTAAACAAACAATAAACAGAACACCCCCGCATCCGCAAAAAGTCCTTCAACTGGTACAAAAACGTCATTGTCACCAACGGTGCCGAACTGTAACCGCCATTCCCTGACATTCATATAAGCATGATTCCAAAGCGGCGCCACCCCGCCTTGTTACCGGCGGGGTGGCGCTGTTTTTGTGTCTGTATAAAATCCCCGCAGCCTGCCCACCCTTATAGTGATATTCTGTAAGGGGGCAACCACATGCAAGAGATGTTTTGTTTCCAGTGCCAGCAGACGGCGCACAATACCGGGTGCGATGGTAAGGCCGGGGTGTGCGGCAAAAAGGCTGATACCGCCAACTATCAGGATGAAGTCATCGGCGCGCTGATCGGCCTTGCGCAGGCGGTGCAGGCGGGGACAGCCACCGACCGCACCGACGAGCTGATGCTGAAAGGGCTGTTTACCACCATCACCAACGTGAACTTCAATAACGAGACGATCCTGCAAATCAAAAACGACATAGAGAAAGAGAAAGCCGCCGTCAGCACCACTCACTTTGCGGATTATGATATGGCCGAGCTTTGGCGGGCAGGGGAGGATGTGCGGTCGTTGAAATCGCTGATCTTGTTCGGCCTCAAGGGCATGGCAGCCTATGCCTACCACGCCCGCGCCCTGGGCAAGACCGACCCCGCCGTGAACCGCTATTTCTACGAGGCACTGGCCGCCCTGGGCGAGGAAAAATCACCTGATGACCTGCTAAAACTGGTGCTGAAAACCGGCGAGGTCAACCTGGCCTGCATGGCCCTGTTGGACGCCGCCAACACCGAAGCCTACGGCGACCCGGTGCCCGTCACCGTGCCGCTGACGATTGAAAAAGGACCGTTCATCGTGGTAAGCGGCCACGACCTGCACGATTTAAAGCTGCTGCTGGAGCAGACCGAGGGCAAGGGCATCAACATCTACACCCACAGCGAGATGCTGCCTGCCCACGGTTATCCGGAGCTGAAAAAGTACCCCCACTTAAAGGGAAACTTTGGCACCGGATGGCAGAACCAGCAGACCGAGTTCCACAATATCCCGGCGCCCATTCTGTTTACCACCAACTGCCTGATGCCGGTGCGGCAAAGCTACTGCGACCGGGTGTTCACCACCTCGGTGGTCTCCTACCCGGAGATCCCCCACATCGGCGCGGACAAGGATTTTACGCCGGTCATTGAAAAGGCGCTGGAGTGCGGCGGCTACCCGGATGACCATCCCATGACCGGCATGAACGGCGGCCACACCGTCACCACCGGCTTTGCCCGCAACGCCGTGCTGGCCCATGCGGGGGAGATCGTGCAGCTGGTGAAAAGCGGCAAAATTCGCCACATCTTCCTCATCGGCGGGTGCGACGGCGCGGCTCCCAGCCGCAGTTATTACACTGACTTTGCCCGCATGACCCCCGCAGATACGCTGATTTTGACCTTGGCCTGCGGTAAATACCGGCTGAACGATATGGACCTGGGCAGCATCGGGGGCATCCCGCGCATCTTGGATTGCGGCCAGTGCAACGATGCCTACAGCGCGATCCGCATTGCCCTGGCCCTGGCCGAGGCCTTCGGCTGCGGGGTCAACGACCTGCCGCTGACGCTGGTGCTCTCCTGGTACGAGCAGAAAGCCGTCTGCATCCTGTTGACGCTGCTCTATCTGGGTCTGCAGCACATCTATTTAGGCCCTACCATCCCGGCGTTTGTCTCACCAAATGTATTACAATTTCTGGTGGAAAACTACCACCTGACCCCCACCAGCGACCCCAAAACCGACCTGAAGACCATTTTGCACGAATAAAACCACACAACGGCAGCACAATAAACAAACGTGCTGCCGTATTTTTGTAAATTTCTGCAAATATTTTTGCATTATTTACCTACTAACATATTGACATAGTAGGTAAATAGGTGTATGATACAGGCAATGAATCCGAACAGGAAGCACGAACAAAGACGAAAGGAGAAATGTGCCATGTATACCATCCATGCCATCGCCGCCATCCGCATGTGTTGTCGAATGTTTTGCTCCCAGGCATATCCGTATGGCCGGGCACATTCGTCTTGCTTGTGCTTTGTCGATGTTTAAAGTGTAACTGTACAACATCGTTTGCTGTGTGCCTGGGAGCCTGTAAAAGCCCCCGGGCTTTTGTTTTACCTGTTCGGGTACGTTGAACCGCCGAAACGAAACACAAGAACATAGGGCAATACCGCATAATTCTAAGTGCCGATACGGTGAGCGAGGTGCGGCAGATGCTAAGCCAAAAGCGCAGATAATACTGGATGCTGCAAAGGTGAGCGCCGCCAGTGGCGGAAACAGCGAACCGAAGCAGGGGCAGCGGTCGCAGAGTGCGAGGGGCTTTTGCCCCCGAAGCACGATGCGGGTACCGCAACCCGACATTATCGAGCATTTTGGCAACGCAGATGCCGTGCCGCAGCCGCCGGAGCGGTGCTTAAGCCGTAAGGCGGGAATTGTGCGGTGTTGCCATAGAAAAATGACAGAGGGGAAACTACCATGAAAAAAATCTTGAAAAAGTCTGCCGCTGCGCTGGCCGCACTTACCTTGACCGCCGCCCTGGCCGGCTGCGGCAGCAGCGCTTCTTCTGCAGCAACTTCTACCGACACCGCCGCCTCCACGGCTGAAACCTCCGGTGAAAACGAGCTGGAAAAAGTCAAGGCCGCCGGCAAGCTGGTCATCGGTGTCGAAGGAACCTACCCGCCGTTCACCTACCACGATGATAACGGCGAGCTGACCGGCCTGGACGTGGAACTGGGCAAGGCCCTGGCCGAAAAGCTGGGCGTCGAGGTCGAGTTCCAGGAGGCCGCCTGGGACTCGCTGCTCATCGGTATTGACACCGGCCGCTTTGATACGGTCATCAACAGCGTCAGCATCACCGACGAGCGCGCCGAAAAATACGACTTCTCCGACCCCTACTACTACGAAGCCCGCCGCGTGGTCGTGCGTTCCGACGATGACAGCATCAACGGCCCCGAGGACCTGAACGGCAAAAAGATCGCCACTAACACCACCAACGCTTTCATCCCCTGGTACGAGGAGAACGGCGCCGAGGTCGTGGGCATCGATACCAGCGCCGAGGCCATCGACCTGGTCCTCTCCGGCCGCGCCGACTTCCTGGGCACCAGCGTCCCGGTGCTGAACGCCTACCTGGACGAGCACCCAGACGCCGCCGATAAGCTGAAGGCCGCCTTCGTCATCCCCAACTCCGAGGACGTAATCGCCATCCCCGTCCGCAAGGGTGAGCCGGAGTTTCTGGACGCTATCAACGCTGCTCTGGCCGAACTCCGCGAGGAAGGCACCCTGAAAGAGATCTCTGAAAAATATCTGGGCGGTGATTACACCAACTCCGCTTACAGCAATTGATTGCAGGTGATTCGCAATGACGCAAAGACTGCTGGATATTCTGGTATCCTCGTTTCCCCGGCTGGTCCTGTACTGTGTGCAGGTCACCATCCCCCTTACCGTGTGCATCTACATCCTGAGCCTGGTGCTGGGTTTCCTGCTGGCGCTGATTCAAATTCAAAAGATCCCGGTGCTTAAGCAGCTGGCCCGCGTGTATGTCTGGGTGTTCCGCGGTACGCCGCTGATCGTCCAGATGTACATCATCTTCTTCGGCCTGCCGTCCTTAGGCATCACGCTGGATGCGTTCCCGTCGGCGGTCATCGCCTTCTCGCTGAACTACGCGGCCTATATGTCCGAGACCATCCGCGCCGCCATCCAGTCGGTGCCGGAAGGCCAGTGGGAGGCCGGGTACATGATCGGCCTGAGTTCCGGCCAGATCATGCTGCGGGTCATTTTGCCCCAGGCTGCACGGGTGGCCTTCCCCACGCTGTTCAGCACCCTCATCGGCCTGACGAAGGACAGCTCGCTGGCCGCCAGCATCACGGTGGTGGAAATGTTCAAAGCCGCCCAGCAGATTGCCTCCCGCACCTTTGAACCCTTTGCGCTGTATTGCGAAGCCGCCTTTGTCTACTTAATGCTCAACACGGTGCTGACCCTGCTGCAAAGCGTGTTGGAAAAGCGCCTTGCCTGGAAACAGCCCAAAGGCAACACCGCACAATTCCCGCCTAACGGCTTAAGCACCGCTCCGGCGGCTGCGGCACGGCATCTGCGTTGCCAAAATGCTCGATAATACACAAAGTATTATCTGCGCTTTTGGCTTAGCAGCTGCCGCACCTCGCTCGCCGTATCGGCACTTAGAATTATGCGGCATTGCCCAAACAGAAACCCGCCCAAAAACAACTTGAAAAGGAGTCTGCCTGCTATGTCCATCATCAGTGAGATCAACATCGATACCGCCCCCGAAAACATTAAAAAGATCGTGGCCGACCATGTGGCCGAGGGACACACCATCACCGCTGAAAAGCGCACCCTGCTGCACAATGCTGCCGCCTTCAATGCGGTGGAGGCTGGCTCCTACGCACTGGATGACGAGCTGGCCCGCCTCATCGGCAAGCGTGCCACTGATTTTTACGAGTACGCCATCTCCCAGGCCAACGGGTGCCTGGTGTGCAGCATCTACTTCCGCAACCTGCTGAAAAAGAACGGCATTGACTTTGATACCTTCGAGTTCACCCCCGAGGAGCAGGTCCTCATCGACTACGGCCGCGCCATTGCCAACGACCCCAAGCACGTGCCCGAGAAGCTTTTTACCAGGCTCAAGACTTACTTCAACGAGGAGCAGATCGTGGTCGTCACCGCCATGGGCGTGATGATGATCGCCAACAACTACTTCAACGATATTCTGGACGTCACGCCGGATCATCTGGCGTGACCCAAAGCAAAGGAGCACATCACCATGCTGGAAGTAAAAGACCTGCATTGCAGCTACGGCACCACCCAGGTGCTGAAAGGCGTGGACCTCAATGTCAACAAGGGCGAGGTCATCTCGATCCTGGGCAGCAGTGGTTCCGGTAAAACAACGCTGCTGCGCTGCATCAGCTTTTTGCAGAAGGCCGACAGCGGCACCATCCGGTTCGATGACTTTGAAAAGGACATCACCCAATTAAAGCACAGCGAAATTCGTGCCCTGCGGATGAAGATGGGCTATGTGTTCCAGAACTTCAACCTCTTCCGCAACATGACCGTCAAGCAGAATGTGCTGGAGGGCCTTATCACCGCCCGTGGCGTGGACCGCGCCACCGCCGATAAGACCGCCGACGAGGTGCTGGAAAAGGTGGGTATGCTCCACCGCAAGAACTTTTACCCCGACCAGCTCTCTGGCGGGCAGCAGCAGCGCGTGGCCATTGCCCGCGCCATCGCCTTCAAGCCCGAAGTGCTGCTGTTTGACGAGCCTACCTCCGCCCTTGACCCGGAACTGACCCGCGAGGTACTGAACACCATCACCCAGCTGGCCGCCGACGGCCTGACGCTGGTGGTCGTTACCCACGAGATGGGCTTCGCTCGCAACGTGTCCGACCGCATCATCTTTATGGAAAACGGCGTCGTCGCTGAGGAAGCCCCCGCAAAAGAATTTTTCCTGCACCCCCGGCAGGAGGCAAGCAAGCGCTTTTTGCGGACCGTCACCGATGACTACGATTACAGCATTTAAGTGTAAGGGAGGAAGCAGGCCATGGCGGGTATAAAATGGAGATTTTCCTCGAGAGGGGAGCGTCCCTCGAACGCCACCCTGACCCAGGCGTTGGAACAGCTGGAGCAGGCAGTAAACGAAGCTGTATAAATAAAGCAAAAGGCTCCCGGCGAGGGAACTTTTTTGTTTTGCAGGTACTTCCGACCTTTTCCGCCCTCCCTATTATACTTCGGAACTCCGGAAGTACTTTCCTCTATAGACAAATAAACAAGAAATAACATATATACGTATAAATTACTCTTTTTTATAAATGTGTTATATAATTTAACATAATGTATAATAAGAAGTATATTTTTACTTTTTGACGTATATATGTAACTTATTGATATAAAGATTATAGAGGAAGTACTTCCGTACTTCCGGAGTTATTTGGGTATGGGTAGTTCCGGAAACACTTCCCCTCATCCCCTATTTCTCCCCCAAAAGAGAAATAGATCGCCTTATTCTGCTAAAATCATCCTGTATTCCTCCCCACGCGGCCGGTATAATAAAGCCATCATCAGCGAAGGAGGAATGTATCAATGATGATTGCTATTCTTATCGCCGCCATTGTGGTGGCACTGGTCGTGTTCTCGCTTCTCTGCTACAAAAAAGCCCCGCCTACCCAGGCTATCGTGGTAACGGGCTTTGGCCTGTCCCGCCCCAAGGTGGTGTGCGGCCGCGGCGTGTTTGTACTGCCCGTTGTACAGCGTGCCGACCGGCTGAACATGCGCCTGCTGAAAATTGACGTAAAAACGCCGGAAACTGGCGTAAAAACCAAAGAGGGCGTCTCCCTCTGGCTGGACAGCGTCGTCACCGTGCAAGTCTACAGCGAGAACTCCACCGTCTCGGACGAGGAAGTCCGTAATGCCGGGTACGATGACATCAAAAAGTACATCAACAGCCGCCAGCAGGCCGCCATCTCCAACTTTTTGGGCATGGACGAAGCTCACATCAACGAGAAGATCAACGATGTGCTGCAAGGCAACCTGCGTGAGATCGTCAGCGAGATGACGGTCGACCAGATTTTGACCAACCGCAAGCAGATGGCCGTCAGCGTGGTGGAAAACGCCCGCCCGGACCTGGCCAAGATGGGCCTGGAGGTTGTCACCTTCAACGTGCAGGATGTCAAGGACGCCATCGATGCCCAGGGCCACAACCACGGCGTCATCGAGGCCATCGGCGTGGAGCAGGAGGAGCTTGTGAAAAAGCGTGCCTCCATTGCCAAGGCCGAAGCCGAGCGCGATGTCTCCTGCGCGAAGGCTGCCGCCGCCATGGCCGCCAACGAGAAGGAGATCGAAGCCCAGACGGCCATCGCCCAGCGCAACAACGAGCTGGAACTGGCCAAGTCCAAGCTGAAAGCCGAGGCCGACAAGGCCGCCGCTGACGCCCAGGCCGCCGGTATGATCCAGACCAACCTGCGTGCCAAGGAGGTCAAGGAATCCGAAGCCGACGCCGAGATCGCCCGCCAGAAGAAGATGGTCGACCTGGCCGCCCAGGAGGCCGAAGTGCAGCAGCGCAAGCTGGATGCCGAGGTGCGCAAGCAGGCCGACGCCGAGCTGTACCGCCGCCAGAAAGAAGCCGAAGCCCAGAAGTACGAGGCCGAGCGCGCTGCCGAGGCCGCCAAGTTTGCCAAGCAGCAGGAGGCCGAAGGCATCGAACTGGTCGGTAAAGCCGAAGCCGAGGCCATCCGCCGGAAAGGCCTGGCCGAAGCCGAAGCGATGAAGCAGAAAGCCGAAGCCTACAAGCAGTACAACGATGCCGCCGTGGCCGAGATGATGATAAAGGTGCTGCCCGAAATCGCCAAGAGCGTGGCCCAGCCCCTTGCCAGCATCGACAAGGTGTCCATCATCGGCGGCGATGCCTCCGGTGTGTCGGGCGTGTCCGGCAACGTGCCCGTGCTGATGGCCCAGACCATGGAGGCCATGAAGGAAGCCACCGGCATTGACATGAAAGAGATCGTCCGCGCCAACAGCATCCAGGCCAAGACCGACCGCAACATCAACGTGACCGGATTAGAAAATTTGCAAGCCCCGCAGGCCTCTGCACCTACTGCAGAAACCACCGCGGACCATGCCACTGTAACCGAATAACAGCTGCATAAAACCAGCGCCCCTGTGCCGACCGTGCAGGGGCGCTGTGTGTTGCCGCACAACCGCATAGAAAAGCCCGACCACACTGTGGACGACAGCTACCGCAACGATGACGGCACCGGCAACCGCTATAAGAAAAAGTCCTTCAACTGGTACAAGCAGGTCATTGCCACCAACGGCGAGGCCTTATAACCAAAAACGGCAAGGCCGCCCTCCCCACAAGCAGGGGAAGGCGGCCTTTTGCGGTTGATGGATTCCTGCCCTTTGAGGCGGACATCACCGCCCTGGCCCAGCCCGGCGAGACCGTGACGCTGGAAGTAGACAACCGTATCGGCCACAGCACCCTGCCCGTGGGCAACGAGGGCGGCACTGCTTTCTTTGGCTCCGACAACGCGGGCATCCCGGCGGTGGAAGCCGGCAAGGCCCGCCAGCAGATGCAGGGCGTCAACCTGCCCAACTTCGATTTCTTCAACTACGCAGGCATTACCCGCCCGGTGCATCTGTACACCACCCCGGCAGCTTACATTGCGGATATTGCCCTGGCACCCGCGATGGATGGCACACTGGACTACAAAATCAACACGATCGGAGACGGACTCGCCAGCATTGAGATCTTGAACGACGAAGGCAAGGTGGTAGCGGATGGCAAGGGCGAGAGCGGCACCCTGCATGTGGAGGACCCCCACCTGTGGCAGCACCGCCCCCGAAATGTTCACCGAGGAATTTCAGGTGGAATATTACAAAACCATCAACGCCTGCCTTGACAGCCGCCCCTTTGTTGTGGGAGAATGGCCTTGGAACTTTGCGGATTTCTCCACCCAGCAGGGCCCCATGCGCGTAGGCAGCTGCAACCGCAAAGGCCTGTTTACGCGGGAGCGCACCCCCAAGCTGGCCGCCCACTACTTTAAAGACCGCTGGGCCAAAAAACAGCCCAATGACCGATAAAAGAGGATGACACTATGACACCCGAACTGAACTGGCTGACCGACCCCACCGTGTTTGCCGTGAACCGGCTGGATGCCCACTCTGACCATGTCTACTATAAAACCGAGGCGGAGGCCGAAACCGGCCTGACCTCGCTGCGGCAGTCGCTGGACGGTGCCTGGCGCTTCGTCTGGAGTGCTAACCCCGCCGCACGCCCGGCGGATTTCTATAAGCCGGATGCCGACCTGACCGCCTTTGGCACCATCCGCGTGCCTGGGCACATTGAACTGCAGGGCTACGGACAGATCCAGTACACCAACACCCTCTACCCCTGGGATGGCCGTGCTGCCCTGCGTCCGCCGCAGATCAATTGGGATGATGACCCCGTAGGCAGCTATGTGAAAGAGTTCGACCTGGACGAGAGCCTGCGTGGCCAGCGGGTGTGCGTCAGCTTCCAGGGTGTGGAGCAGGCTATGTACCTTTGGTGCAACGGCCGGTTCGTCGGCTATGCCGAGGATACGTTTACTCCGTCTGAATTCGACCTGACACCCTATATTCAAGAGACCGGCAACCGTCTGTGTGTCGAGGTCTACAAGCGCAGCAGTGCCGCCTGGATCGAGGATCAGGACTTCTTCCGCTTCTCCGGCATCTTCCGCTCAGTGTATCTCTACGCTAAGCCCAAGGTGCATGTCCGGGACATCTGGCTCAAAGCCGAATTGCTGTCCGGCAACACCACCGGCCAGCTGACACCTGTCATCAAGCTGGACGGCGAGACCGAGGGTGCCAAGGTGCATCTGCGCCTGACTGACCGCGAGGGCTATGCCCTGTATGATGACTTTACCGATGGCAGCGCCATCACGCTGGAGGGCATCCACCCCTGGAGCCACGAAAAGCCGATCTTGTACCACGCCGTGCTGACCCTGCAGGATGCCAGCGGCGCTGTGCAGGAGGTCGTGCCCTACGACATTGGTTTCCGCCGGTTCGAGATGCTGAACGGTGTCATGTGCTTAAACGGCAAGCGCATCGTGTTCAACGGCGTCAACCGCCACGAGTGGAACCCCAAAAAGGGCCGCGCCATTGATGCGGACGACATGCACGCCGCCATGGCCGTGTTCAAGAAAAACAACATCAATGCCGTGCGCACCTGCCACTATCCCAACCAGAGTTTGTGGTATGACCTGTGTGACCAAAACGGCATCTACATGATCGACGAGACCAACCTGGAAAGCCACGGCAGCTGGCAAAAGCTGGGCACCGTGGAACCCAGCTGGAACGTGCCCGGCAGCCTGCCGGAATGGCGGGACTGCGTGGTCGACCGCGCCCGCAGCATGTTTGAACGGGACAAAAACCACGCAGCTGTGCTGATCTGGTCCTGCGGCAACGAGAGCTACGCCGGCAAGGACATCCGTGCTATGGCGAACTTCTTCCGCGCCAATGACCCAGGCCGCCTGGTGCATTACGAGGGCGTTTTCCACTGCCGTGAGTTCGATGACATCAGCGATATGGAAAGCCGCATGTACGCCAAGCCGTCCGAAATCATCGCCTACATGGCCGAACACCCGGCTAAACCGTTCATTTTGTGTGAGTACATGCACGATATGGGCAACTCCCTGGGCGGCATGGAAAGCTATGTGGCCCTGATCGAAAAGTACAAAAAGTACCAGGGCGGCTTCATCTGGGATTATATGGACCAGGCCCTTTGGCACCCAAATACCCAAAATGACAGTATACTGGGATATGGCGGCGATTTTGGCGACCGTACAACAGATTACAACTTCAGCGGCAACGGCATTGTCTATGCCGATGGCACCGAGAAGCCTGCTATGCAGGAGGTACGCTACTGGTACAACACCCCTGCCCGCCGCAATGCCCAGGATGCCCGCAACAAAATGGAGGTTGCCCGCAGTGCCGCCGCCCTGCGCACCGCCTGGGATAAGCGCCGCCGATTGCCCCTGACCGTGATCTGCGGCGATGGAAACATCGGCGTAAAAGGCAGCGGCTTTGAGTTGTTGTTCTCCATCCCGGAGCAGGGGCCTGTCTCCCTGCGCAAGGACGGTAAGGAGTGGCTCTGGCGTGCCCCGACTCCGGCGTTCTGGCGTGCCAGCACCGATAACGACCGCGGCTGCGGCTTCCCGCAGCATGCCTCGGCCTGGATGGCGGCAGACGTGTTCCTGCGCAAAGAGGGCTGCACGGTGCTGGAAAAATCCGAGCAGCGGGTGCAGATTTGCTATAAATACAGCGTGCCGCTGGTGCCCGGTGCCGGCGTGGAGATCACCTATACAGTAGAGCCCCAGGCCGCCCTGCGGGTGGATGCCGTCTACCATGGTGTGCCCGGCGCGCCGGAGCTGCCTTGCTTCGGCGTGAAATTCCAGACCTTTGCCCCCGTGGCCCGCGCCCAGTGGACCGGCCTGTCCGGCGAGACTTATCCCGACCGTTACAAGGGCGGTGTATTCGGCTGCCACGAGGAAGTGCCCCACATCGCCCCGGCGCTGGTTCCCCAGGACTGCGGCCTGCACATGGACACCCAGCAGGTGGTTTTGCAGCTGGCAGACGGCAGCGAACTGACCCTGGAACAGACCGGTGAGCCGTTCGCCTTCAGCGCCCTGCCCAACACGGCCCAGGAAATCGAGGCGGCGCAGCATATTTCGGAATTGCCCAACACCGGCCGCACCAGCATCACGGTGCTTGGCGCAGTCCGTGGTGTCGGCGGTATCGACAGCTGGGGCACTGATGTAGAGAAGCCCTACCACATCCCCGGCGACCGCGACCATAGCGTGAGCTTCCGTATCGTATTCTAAAAACTGATTTTATAGAAAAAATGTCTTTGCTCTGTTTTGCAGAGCAAAGACATTTTTTGTGAGTGCGCCCGGCATGGGCAACAGCTAGGTGGTGAAAGACCACTACGCGCTCGGCAGTAGGAAGCGTTAGCCGAATGGCTTGTTAGTCAAAAAAGTTTACTGAAATTATTGGATCTCTTGTTCGAGTTCATCAAAAATCTCACAGGAGAAAAAATCACCCAGGGTAATATCTAATCCATCACAAAGTTTTTTATTGTGGTGATAAACTAAATCATAAAACACAAATTTATAGTGTCTCTCGCTCTTAATGGAACAGGAGGCACTTTCTATGGATTGTGTGGGTGCGTCCAGCCCAACATCGACCGCATAAAAAATCCCCCTGTACCACTGTTTTGAACTGCACCCCATTTGTTAGACAGTATGATATACTATCTAACAGATGGGGTGATTTATTATGTCAAGAGGAAAACCGAACAAACGATATACGCCGGAATTCAAGAAAATGGTTGTAGAAACCATGAAAAAAGAACATCTGAGTATCTATGCAACGATGCAGGAATTCGGAATTAACGACCATAAAATTATAGAGCGTTGGGAACGCATTTATCTGGAAGAAGGG
>ENA-ORLY01000668-ORLY01000668.1-human-gut-metagenome-genome-assembly--contig:-NODE-668-length-46376-cov-8.423810_pt1 | contig 46376 bp, 45 predicted proteins | sample MGYA00243071_ERZ508832 | MGnify/ENA primary metagenome ERZ508832 (study PRJEB26277, sample SAMN04329777) | human gut metagenome | biome: human-associated habitat | host: Homo sapiens | place: USA... | reverse complement strand
TTTTGAACCACATCCGCCAGATACTGCGCCAGCACCTTGGAGGCTTCCGCCTTGTCAATGGGCGCAACAGACTTGCGAGCCTCCGGAATCTCCGCAAGCTCGCCCGTCAAGGCGTTGTTGATGACTTGTTCGTATAGGCCGGGATGTAGCATAGTGATTCTTCCTCTTATAATGAAAGATCTGACTGTTTTTTCATATTAGCATATTCTGGTGAAGAAGGCAAGGAAGCGATAAATTTGCGCGATTTTTGCCGCAATCAGTGCCCATAGACGTGTTCTTCACAAATATCAAATTTCCCTCTTGACTCTTCCGTTACGTCATAGTGTATGCTAAACTCACACGGAGGAGGGATTGCCATGATGACTATTCACGAAGTCAGCAAGCTGGCCGGTGTCAGTGTCCGGACGCTGCACCATTACGACGCTATTGGCCTGTTGCTGCCCACCGCGCTCACCGGAGCGGGGTATCGGCTGTATGACGATACAGCACTGGCGCGGCTGCAATCCATTCTGCTGTTTCGGGAGCTGGAATTTCCGCTCAAGGATATCAAACGGATTCTAGATGATCCGAATTTTGACCAATCTGCCGCGCTGGAAGACCAGATTAAACTGCTGGAGCTACGGCGGAAGCAGCTTGGAAAACTCATCGCCCTCGCCCGTGAGACTTTGAAAACAGGAGTGACACCTATGAAATTTGACGCATTTGACAAGACCGAACAGGCGCGCTTTGCCGCCGAGGTCAAGGAAAAGTGGGGCGGCACGGCCGCGTATCAGGAATACCAGCAGCGCGAGGAAAACGGCTCTGCCGGTGATTCTGCCGAGCTGATGGCGCAGTTCGCCGAGTTGGGCAAGCTGAAAAATCTTGCGCCTGCCGCCCCGGAGGTGCAGACCGCAATCTGCAAGCTGCAGCAGTTCATCACCGACCATTTCTACGCCTGCACACCGGAAATTCTGGCTGGACTGGGCGAGATGTATGTCGCCGACGAGCGTTTCCGCGAGAACATCGACAAGGCCAGCGGAGAAGGCACAGCGGCATTCGTATCCAGGGCGATTGCTGTATATTGCGAAAAGTAACAAACGGACCGCACCTGTTCGCATGAGCAGGTGCGGTCCTCTAAAAAGTCGCTCGTATTGAACGGAATTTAATTCAGCCTGAAATAGCAGGTATTTTTCCCTTTTCCTTCTTTTTTCAGTTCTCCGGCTGCAACCAACTTCCGCAAGGCGCCCTCTATGGAACTGTCACTGAGCGTCGGGCAAAGCTCCCGGATGTCCTTCTTATTGAACCGCCCGATTCTATTCTCGCTTGCTCTGTGCACCATTTCCAGTGCGGGCAGCTTGGTTTCCACAAGCGCCATACGATCTTCAAAGTCTTTATACGCCGCAAGGATCGTTCCCAGCAGGTACTTAATGAAGGGCACTACATCCTCGGTTCCTTCGTGCCAGCCGATTTGCGCCTGCGCAAGTGCGGCGTATCTTGGCAATCTCCACGAGCTTTTCGAGTTCCTCCGGGCGCTGCTTCAAATACAGTTCCTGCTTCCCGGCTTCCTTGTATATGGCCGCAATCAGACCAAGAACGTCCGAGTCCCACTTTTGTTGCCTGATTGCAGAGTAATTGAAGGTTCTCATTCCCTTGCCTCCATTCTGTTTCCCTTAAATATTAGAATAAAATAAGGGAATAGTCAATGGCTGTGCGATAAATCCCTTACTATTATGCCTGAATTAAGGGATTTATAATCTTAGTCGTTAACCGCCTATTCTTTGTTTATAGCGACGCAACCTTTGAACTGCTGCTTTTGAAGAAGCCACTTGCAGATAAATTTGTTTCACGCTAGGAACGTTCTTTCTTGAAGTCTCTCTACAAATACGACTTGATTTTATATCACTTTGGTGATACTATTGCAGATAGAGATATGCGGGAGGGACACACGGATGAATCAGAAAATCACACTGTATCACGGCTCCGAGCAGCTTGTGGAAACGCCGACTTTCGGGTTGGGCAAGAAAAACAATGACTTCGGTCTTGGCTTTTACTGCACGGAAAGCGAGGAACTTGCGAAAGAATGGGCCGTGTCCTCTCTGCGCAATGGCTTTGCCAATCGTTACAGTCTTGATACGGAATACCTGAAAATCCTGAATCTGAACAGTCCGGACTATACGATCCTGAACTGGATCGCCGTTTTAGTGGAGCACCGCCTGTTTTCCATCAAAACCCCGGCAGCGCAGCGGGCAAAACGGTACTTGATTGACAATTTCAGCGTCAACGTCAATGCCTATGACCTGATTATTGGCTATCGCGCCGATGACTCCTATTTTGACTATGCCGAGTCTTTCTTAAATAACGGAATTTCCGTACAGCAGCTTGCAAAAGCCATGCGGCTGGGAAAGCTGGGAGAGCAGCTCGTCGTCAAGTCCAAATATGCGTTCTCGCTGCTGCATTACGAGGGATTTTCCATCGCAGAAAAGGAAAAATATTATGTTCTCCGCAAGGCCCGGAACGATGAAGCCGATCAACATTATGTGAGCATACTTGAAGAAGAAACCGATGGTCTGTATATGCTGGATATTCTGAGAGGAGGCATTCAAAACGATGACCCACGCATACCAAGAAATGTATCTAAGAAACGCACAGGCGCTGCTGGGCGACGCTTTTGACTATGCCGTCAACGCCTGCGGAATTTCGGGAAATGACTTTGTGAAGCTATTTTCCGTAAGCTCTGTCAGCAAGCGAATCGAGAATGGTGAGCCTGCCTATCTGGCAGGAAAAAGCGGAATTGAAGTCGTGGAAGATATTCTTGTCGAGACGGCCGGCAAAACGCCAACTGCCAAACCGCAGGTAACGTTCAGCCGTTCCAGAGAGTATTGGATCGGCTGGGCTATCGCGTACTATCAATGGTTCTCCGGCAGGAAATTCAGCGATATTTTCAAGGTCCTTTCGTTCGAGGATTTGCAGCAGATGTACGCTCCGCTTCACGAAGCAGACATCAGCAAATTTGCCAATATTGCCGATGCCAAAGTGCGTGCGTATTTTACAGATACCAATCTCAAGCGCATCCGTACGACCTACGGCTGCACACAAGCAGAGCTTGCCAAGCGAAGCGGCGTCAGCCTCCGGTCGATCCAGATGTACGAGCAACACAACAAGGATATCAATAAAGCCAGCGCGGAAACGGTTCTCAGCCTTGCCAAAGTCCTTGGCTGCACAATGGAGGATCTTCTGGAAAAGTGAGATCAATGCAACCATAGCCAAATATGAAAAAGAAAATGCAATGTGGCGCTGCACGATCAACAGAAAAACATCGCCTTTAAATTCCCCATATACTGAGATTACAGATGAGTGGCTGCGAGAAACACCTACAAAAACGAATTTGAAAAACGCCTTGGTCGCTGACATTGACGCTGATGGTATAATTTATAAAAGCATAATGGAATATGTTCAGCTTCTGAACGAAAAAAGCGCAGATATCACATTGCCTCTTGCTAGCGTATGCTCCTGTAAAGTAACTGCGCGGGTAAAAGCGCAAAACTCGATTGAGTTTAAAATTCAAAACTACAAGACAGAGCGACATGAATTTGGTAAAATTCCAATCAACAAATGTATCAACGATTTATTCGGCATCAGGATCTTTTTGCGAGAGCCATTGACTTTTGATGAGGTTTATTCATTCATAGAAGATACTTATCCAAACAGGTACCGATGTATTGACTCATCAAAGTTTGACTATAAAGCTGTTCACCTTTATTTCAAAGAGAATAATCAGTCATTTCCGTGGGAGCTGCAGATTTGGAATATGTGTGACATGGATAGCAATTTCTCATCTCACAAAAAATACAAGCAGGAATACACCGCATGGGAGAAAGAAAGCAAGGAAGGAGGAATCATCAATGATTAAGCACTACATTATTATGAGTAGTTCGTACACCGATGGCAGTCGTGTAGCATTGGATATTACGGAGGATTGCTTTCTTAACAGTAAAGCAATTGCAGAAATGATTGAGGAAATCAGGAAAAACTGCGGCAAAGATGTTCCTCTATCAACGCATTTCATCGAAACAGAATCCGTTTCATGGGATTCTGTTGTAGCGTATGATCCATTCTTTGAGGATGTCGAATGTACTAAATCGACAACAGCGTTTTCTGAGAAAATCAAAAAAGGTAGAGTTTTGTCAGGACTGGACGTTGCAAATTACATTCTTTCAAAAATTCGGTGTACGCATCTTTCGCTGGAAAAACTCGTTTATTATGCATATGCGGATTACCTCTGTGAGCATTCTGAGCGGCTATTTGAAGATCACATTTATGCATTCCGTCATGGTCCTGTCATTAACAGTGTCTATGAGACTTTTAAGCGAAGTGGCTCCCAATATGTGAAGCCGTTCGAGTTTGGTGACGACAGTGATATTCGGACTGGCGTAAAAGAGTTACCCGCAAGAAGCCGCATTCTGTTTGCTAAAGAAGGCACAGAAAAACTCTCGTCTATTGATAGGACGATTGCAAAATACGGAAAGTACTCTGCGGGAGCGCTTGTTGATCTCACACACCGCGCTGGCACTCCATGGTCTTACGTGGACAGTTCCGTGGCATATCAGGAAATTTCGGATAATTTGATTATGGCATATCACCATGTTGAGAGCGTATAAACTAGATGATTGTATTCTTTGTCTATAGCACCGCAATCTTTGAACTGCCGTCCTCGCAGAAACCACTTGCATAACCCTCTGCCCAGAGTTACAATGCAGACACCTTGAACATAGAAAATGCTTCCCGTTCTTTTGAGCGGGAAGCGTTTTTTGACCACATGGATTACTACAGACGCGCGCGGAACAGGCGGAAATGGGGGTTCAAAAGAGGGTACGAGAGTAACGGAATACGAGCGGAAATGATGAAAAATCATTGGAAACGTCCGAAAAAAGTTTTCGGTTCCTGTTTGGGACCACGAGGCCGCTGGTTCGAAACCAGTCACTCGGACCAGAAAACCCGCTGAAATCATAAGATTTCAGCGGGTTTTCCATAAAAATTGTTTGATTTTTGCAAAAAGTTGTTCTTTGATTATTGCGGCGCAGGATTTGCGCTGCGGATTTGACAAACTGGAATTTATAGATTGAAGATTTCCTTGATCAATCTTGCGACTTCATCAGGTTCCATATAAGAATTATCGATCCTTAGGTAGTTATCAAAAGTAATCTCGCCTTCATAACTAACACACCTATGGTTTTTGTCATCATTGATTAAACGCTGATTTGAAGTCTCTATATCTCTTTTAGAAGCTTTATTTTTTAGCCTGTTCTCAGAAATATTCCTTTTCAGTCTTATCTCTTGTGGTGCAATCAGTTCAACATAATAAAAATCGGTCCCGTATGGTTCAAATATGCCTTTGACATGCTCCAGATACTCCCATTCTGACGGCAGGTTAAAATCTATCATCATTGTAAAAATCATCCCATAATTATCGGAAGCCGCATAGTTCTTGAAAATCGTGTCACGTATTTCTGAGATAGTCTTTCCGTCGTATCTACCGAAAATCTCTATCACTGGTTCGATGGTCATGTGATTGTGAAAGAGCCTTAAATCCGTTATTTTCATCAGTTCCTGACCAACTGTCATTTTCCCAACAGCAGCATCGCCAATTATAAATAATAGTTTCATAAAACACCTCAACAAATCCCGATTTATTTCATTATAGCAAAACCACGCCCAAAACACAATGCAGCCATCTGGAGCGTTCCGGACGGCTGCATCCCGTTCATCCGTTCAATGCCTGTCGCCTTTCTGCCGTTTCAACTCCGCCAGCTCCGCTTTCATCTCTGCAATCAGCACCTTCAGCTTCTCCTCACACTCCTCGCGCGTATGCGCATACACATTCCGCGCGTGCTTTTTGCCGTCGATCCACGTCGGGGAGTAGCGCCCCTCAAAGAGGTGGTCGTTGATCTGGCTGATGCAGCCTGTGCCGGGCTTCCGGACCTTGCCCATGTAAGGCGGAAAGTCAACGATGGCGGGCATATTCGCCTGCGGGCGCAAAACTCTGCGAGGCTTCTGGGGAATTGAAGAGATTTTTGAATTCATGGGGGCTTTTTGTCGAATTTGCGGCTTGTTTCCGGCTCTTTGTCTGTGATAAGATAGGCACACAAAGGAGTGTATTGCACATATGAAAGAAAAGCTGAAAATTCTGATTGCGAACGACGATGGGATCCGGTCGGAAGGTATTGCAAAGCTGGCCCGCGCCGCTGCCTCATTTGGAACGGTCTGGGTCGCTGCACCGGAACACCAGTGCAGCGGCATGTCTGTCCGCCTGACTATCTCTGAAAAGAGCCAGATGGCGGTCTACCGCTATGATTTCCCGGTTCCTGTGGAGGCCGCCTGGAGCGTAGACGGCACGCCCGCCGATTGTGTCAAGGTTGCGCTGAACGCACTGCTCCTCTTCCGCCCGGATATTGTCCTGTCCGGCATCAACGACGGGCTGAACGCGGGTCTTGACGTCGCCTACTCCGGAACCATCGGCGCGGCGACAGAGGCGGCCATGCACGGCGTTCCCGCCATTGCATTTTCCATGCGCGACGGCAAATCCTTCGACGTTACCGATCACTACCTCTGCTCCGTTCTTGGCGAGCTTCTGGAGAAGCCGCTCGGCCGGGGCGAAATCTGGAACGTCAACTTCCCCACCTGTCCGCTCTGCGACTGCCGCGGCATTCTGTACGAGCGTTTCCCGGAAAAGCAGTCGTATTACGAAAACCATTATGAATGCGTCCGCGAGGAAAACGGTGTGCGCTATCTGTCGCCTGTTGCAAAGGTTTTGCACGCAGACGCCGTGACGGACGGCAGCGATATCCACGCGGTTCTGAACGGCTATGTTTCCATCGGCAAGGTGCGCTGCGCGCCGTTTTGAACATTTGTCTTTATACTGTGGACAGTTTCAAATTATTAAGCCGAATTTAAAGAAATTTGACATATTTCTTGCATTTGACTTCTTGTATTGTCTCACAGGATGTGGCATATTTGCCTTGGTAGAAATACCAGTATCTTGCGGGGCTGCGCTGTGCGCAGTCTCAGCTCACCTCCGCGGCGCTGCCGCGGACACATGTTTCAGGAGGAATATAGAAAATGAAGAAGATCATTGCACTGCTCCTCGTGGCGGTCATGGCAATCGGCTTCTGCGCCTGCGCAGCCAAGACCGAGACCCCCGCTGAACCCGCCACAACGGAAACCACGACCACTGAGGCCACGGAAACCACCGAAACCACGGAACCCGCAGCTGAAGAAACCACGACCGAAGAAACCACCGAAAACCAGCATTTCGACAAACTGACGCTTGAGTTTGTTCCCTCCAAGGACGCCGACGTCATCATCACTGGCACGAAGAACCTTCCCGAACTCGTGAAGGCTGAAATGTCCAAGCTCGGCTACGACATCGACGAAGTCGACATCACGGTCGGCACCAGCTACGACGCCACCGGCGAGGCTATGGCTGCCGGTTCCATCGATCTGGGCTGGCTGCCCGGCGGCACGTATGCGCTGTACTCCGACGATGTGGATGTCATCCTGACCGCTACCCGTAACGGCCTGTCCAACGACTCCACCAACCCCGCCGACTGGAACGGTGAAGCCAACGCCACCAAGAAGGATGGCCCGCAGGTCACCTACTACCGCTCTCTGATCTACGCTACTCCGTCTGCTTATGGTCAGGAACTCGCTGCTAAGGTCAATGCTGGCGAAAAGCTTACCTGGGAAGACCTCGACAAGGCAACCTGGGCTGTCCAGAAGACCTCCTCTTCTGCCGGTTACATCTATCCGTCCATGTGGCTGATGGCCAACTACGACGGCAAGAAGATCTCTGATCTGTCCAACGTCATGCCCATCGACTCCGGTTACGGCACCGCGTTCTCCTACGCTGCTGCGGAATCCGTCGATATCATCGTCTGCTACGCCGACGGCCGTAACGACTACGAAGCATCCTGGACGCTGCCCACCGACCAGCAGGACGAAACCGGCAAGCAGGGCATGGGCCGCTCCGACTCCATCTGGAACGAGATGAACGTCATCGGCGTCACCGAGGGCATCTACAACGATACCGTCGCCATCTCCAAGGAGAGCCAGTACTACACCCCCGAAATCGTCGCTGCCCTTCAGGACTGCTTCATCAACATCATCGGCACCGATGAAGGCAAGGCCATCTTCGACGTCTACAGCCACACCGGCTACGCCAAGGCGACCGACGCTGACTACGACGGCGCACGCGCTGCTCTGCAGGCTGTTGCCGAGTAATCCGTCATCAACCAAATAACGTCCAAATGAATAAAGCGCCCCGCGTCAACGGGGCGCTTTTCGTTTTACAGATATCTCAGCAAAAAGCACATCTCCGATATTCTCCATTCAAATCCTCAGAAAGAAAAGAGTCGCAGCATGATTGAATTCAAAAATGTGTATAAGACTTATCCGAACGGCTTCACGGCACTGAAAAACATCAACCTGCAAATTGAGCAGGGCGAGTTTGTCGCCATCATCGGCCTTTCGGGCGCAGGCAAGTCGACGATTCTGCGCTGCATCAACCGGATGCACGATATCTCCAAGGGCGAGTTGACCGTTGACGGTGTCACGGTGGACTCTCTGCGCGGCAAAGAGCTCCGGCGCTACCGCCGCAAGGTCGGCATGATCTTCCAGAGCTTCAATCTGGTTTCCCGCAGCACGGCGATCAAGAACGTTCTGACGGCCGATGTCCCAGACATGCCGTTTTTCCGGGTACTGCTCGGCATTTTTACAAAAAAGCAGAAAATGCGGGCATTAGAGAGTCTGGACAAGGTAGGCATTTTGGATAAGGCCTATACCCGCTGTGACCAGCTCTCCGGCGGTCAGCAGCAGCGCGTGGCCCTGGCCCGCACGCTGAACCAGAATCCGAAGATCATCCTCGCCGACGAGCCTGTCGCTTCCCTTGACCCCATCACGGCCAAGCAGGTCATGCAGGACTTCGTGCGCATCAACAAGGAATATAAAATTTCGATTCTGCTGAACATCCACCACGTGGACCTCGCGCTCAAATACTGTGACCGCGTCATCGGCATCCGCGCGGGCGAAATCGTTTTTGACGGCCCGGCCAGCACCATTACCCAGGAACAGATCGACGAGGTCTACAACGGCGCAAAGGCACCCACCATGGGCGAAGGCGAGGGCGAGCTGCCGAAGGCTGCCAGAGCAGAGGGCTAAGCCATGGAAAACAACACGTCTTCTCTGATGAAGCTTACACTCTACGACCGCATCTTCAAACCCCAGACCGTAACGCTTCCCAATGGACATTCGGTCCAGCGGTGCAGAAGCCGCACGCCGGTAATCGTCCTTTTCCTGGCCGTTGCAATCTGGCTGTCTCTTCGCATGACAGGCTTTGATCTGCACGTCGTCATCACAAAATTCCGCAAGATGGTGGACCTTCTGGAGAAAATTCTTCAGCCGGACTGGTCGTTCTTCCCGAAGGTCGTTTCTCCTCTGATCGATACCATCAAAATGTCGATTCTCGGTACGGTCATCGGCTGCGTGCTGGCGCTGCCGGTTGCGATTCTCTCGTCGAGCAACATCAACAAGAGCATTCCCGTCGTCTGGCTCATCCGATTCCTGCTTGGCCTTATCCGGACACTGCCGACTTTGATCATCGCACTCGTGTGCGCGCTGATCTTCTCGCTCGGCACGTTTTCCGGCACCATCGCAATCGCCATCTTTACCTTTGGTATCGTGGCCAAAATGCTCTTTGAGTCGATTGAAACCATCGACATGGGGCCGTTTGAGGCGATGGAAGCGCTCGGCGCGAACAAGTTCCAGGCATTCTGGTCCGCCTGCGTGCCGCAGATTCTGCCCGTTTATTTAAGCCACTGCCTGTACTGCTTTGAAATGAACGTGCGCGCATCGGCAATTCTCGGTTACGTCGGCGCTGGCGGCCTTGGTATCACGATCAACGAGCGCATCGGCTGGCGCGATTACAACAGCCTCGGCACGGTGCTGCTGTCGCTGTTCGTGGTCGTTGTCATCATCGACTTCTTCAGCGAATACCTTCGCAAGAAGCTGAGCTGAAAGGAGGCTGCAAGATGGAAAAGAAAGACAAAATCGCCATGCTGGAGCAGTCGCTTGACCGGAAGCTCACCACGCTTGAAATGTATGAAAACCGCCCGCGCAAGTGGATTTTGTACCTTGTGATTGTGCTGGCGGTCGCACTGCTTGTCGGCTGGTCGGCAGACGACATCCACTTTACGGGCCTCACCGCCACCGGTACGGAGGTCGCCAAGGGTGTCGTCCACGGCGTGTTCCACCCGGACACAAATCTGTTGTTCGGTACCGGCGACTCCGATGTGCCGTATCTGTTGCTGCAAACCATTGCCATTGCTGTGCTCGGTACTATTTTCGGCGCAATTCTGGCCATCCCCTTCGCATTTCTGGCCTCGTTCAATATCATGCCGAAGGCGGTTGCGTACATTGTCCGCATTCTGATTCTGATGATCCGCACCATCCCGTCCATTGTCTGGGCGCTGATGTGGATCCGTGTGACAGGCCCGGGCGCCGCCTGCGGCGTTATCACGCAGTCGGTCTGCTCGATCGGCATGATCTCCAAAATGTACATCACGGCCATCGAAGATCTGGATACGCATATTCTCGAAAGTCTGGACGCCATGGGCTGCACGCCGTTCCAGAAAATCCGCTACGGCGTTCTGCCGCAGCTGACGGCAAGCTTCATCTCGACTACGATCTACCGTTTTGACATCAACCTCAAAGACGCCACGACGCTCGGCATCGTCGGCGCGGGCGGTATCGGCGCGTCGTTGGTGCAGTGTCTCAACTCCCGCCGCTGGGGTATGGTCGGCTCGTTCGTCTGGGGCCTGATGGTGCTTGTTCTGATCATCGAACTCATCTCCACGCGTATCCGCAGAAAGCTTGCGCACGGCGAATAAAAAAACTGGGGGCGCTCTGAGCGCCCCCAACGTATCCTCAAGAGCCATTACTATGGAAAAGAAATTGACAATCTACTATACCAGCGATATCCACGGCTGCTTCTCGCCGATTGATTATGCCACCGGCCTGCCGGCAGACTCCGGCCTTGCCAACTGCATGGCGCAGTTCCGGAAAGACGGCAACACCCTTGTTATCGACGGCGGTGACACCCTGCAAGGCAGTCCTCTCACCTATTATCTGAGCCATGAAGCGCGCGATGTCACAACGCTCCCGGCCGCGCTTTTAAACCTCGGCGGGTATGATTTTGTAACGCTCGGCAACCATGACTTCGACTATGGGAAACAGACCATCGAGCGCTATCTTGCCGCTCTGAACGCCCGCTGCCTGTGCGCAAATGTGGAGGGTATCCGCGGCGTGGAGAAAACGGCCGTTGTTACCATGGAAAATGGGCTTCGCGTCGGCCTGACCGGTATTATTACGCCCTTTGTCACACAGTTTGAAAGCGCAGAGAATATGGCCGGCATCACTGTGACCGACGCATTTGCCGCCGCCTGGTCCGCACTTTCCGAGTTGCGGCACAAAACAGACCTCACCATCTGCATCTACCACGGCGGATTCGAAGCGGACGTCAAAACAGGAGAAATTCTCTCACAGACCAGCGAGAACCAAGGCTACCGTATCTGCCGGGAGCTTGGGTTTGATATTCTGCTTGCAGCGCACCAGCATATGCAGGCCGAAAATCTTCAGATCGGCGGGACGTATACCTGCCAGCCGCCGGAAAAAGCCGCAAAGTTTATCCGCATGGACGTAACGGCCGACCGTGGAAGCGTCCATGCCGTCTCCCAGCTGATACCGGCAGGGTCGGTCGCGCTTCCGGCTGCCGCAGACGCACTTCAGAGTGCCGAGGCACAGACTGCCCGCTGGCTCGATACACCGGTTGGCCGGCTCGATGTGCCGATTCCGGCGGAAGATCCTCTGACGCTGGCGAAAAACGGCTCCCTGCTCGCAAACCTCATCAATCAGGTGCAATTGGAAGCTTCCGGCGCGGACATTTCTCTCACGAGCCTTTCCAATCGTGTGGTTGATTTTCCGCAGGATGTGACCGTCCGTGCCATCGTCTCGGCCTACGCATTTCCCAACACGCTCCAGACCATCCGCGTCACAAGAGCTGTTCTGACGGCCGCGCTGGAACGGAGCCTTTCCTATTTTGATTTTGCGCCGGACGGAAGCCTTTGCATCAGCGACACATTCCTGCGGCCAATCATCCAGCATTTCAACTACGACTATTTTTCCGGGCTTACCGTCACGGCAGACCTTTACCAGCCGGTCGGCCGGCGCGTGCGGTCTATCGTCTACCAGGGCAGAGAGCTGCCTGATGATCAGACGCTCACGCTCTGCCTCAACAATTACCGCGCCTCCGGCGCCGGCGGCTACGGCTGCTACAAGAGCTGTCCGCTTGTGTCGGAAAATTTGACAGAAATCTCTGATCTCGTCACACAGTATGTGCTGCGGCATCGCGAGATTACCGTCGACAAAACCAAGTGGCTGCAATTTTGCAGCGATTGAACACAGAGCCGCATAACGCGGCACAGGAGGAATGAACTATGGAAAACAACGTATTCAAGGTCGTCTTGCTGCAGGCGCTTCCCGCGTCCGGCAAATCCGAAGTCCGTAACTTTATGGCGAACATCGAGCCCGAACGGCTCAAAAAGGAGTTCCACATCGGCGAAAACCTCCAGCTCGATGATTTCCCCTACGTCCATATGATGCGCCGCATCGACAATGAACTCGAAGCTATGGGCCAGGCCAGACTCTTCTATCCGGGCGAGGAGCCCTTCATTGACGGAAGAGACTGGGGCACGCTCTGCTGCCTGTTGAACGAGGACTATCACGATCTGCTCAACCGCAACGTGCAGAAGCCCGATTCCTGCGCGCAGCTGCTTTTTGATCGTTACGACAGAGCCGGTCAGATCGTCGGCATTGCGCCGCGGCTCGGAAAGCTCCCGGAAGAAATCCGCAAAAAACTGGCGGAAAAGCTGGAAGCCGAGGCGGCCGCCATGCTGAAAGAAAAACAGGACGCTTATCCCGACTCCTTTGACGGCAAGACCATTATCATTGAGTGCGCGCGCGGCGGACCAGACGGCGCATCGATGCCGCTGACAGGCTCCGACGGATACCAGTATTCGCTTCCGATGTTCTGCCCGGAAATTCTGGAAAACGCCGCAATCCTCTACATCTGGGTCACACCGGAGGAGTCCCGCCGCAAAAATGCCGACCGCGCCAACCCCAACGATCCCGGCTCGAACCTGCACCATGGCGTGCCGCTGGCCGTCATGCTGGGAGAATACGGCTGCGACGATATGGAGTATCTTGTAAACACGTCCGGGCAGAAGGGCACCGTAACTGTGAAGGCGCACGGAAATACCTATCATGTGCCGATCGGTATTTTTGATAACCGTGTGGATAAGACCTCCTTCCTCCGCGCAGAGCCGTCCGCCTGGGACGCAGCACTGGTAGAAGATGTGACATGCGCCATCCGCCAGGCCACAGACACCATGTGGGCCGGTTACCGGAAATAAAGCAATGCATCACAAGCACAAACCGCCCACCGGAAATTTCCGGTGGGCGGTTTCGTTTTATGGCAGATTAAAAGCCGAAGCAGGCACGCACAGCGTCTGCGTAATCACCTCTGCAAACCAGATATGACGCAGCATGACTGCCTTGGGAAGAACTGCAGGTACTTTGAAAAATACGAGGACGCAGGGTATTGGAAAGAATGTGACCGTAAGAAAGAACAAAAACGGACGGCCAGACAGCTTCAGCGCATGAAACGGGAGCAGGAAGCCGCCACAGAAGCGATACTGCAAAATCTCGCGGAGCTGTTTCAGTCTTACATAGACGATGCCGGTTACGCCATGCAAATTGTCCGTGTGGACACGGAACGGATCAACCGATACCGCGTCTTTTATGTGTCCGAGTATCCATTTGCCGATGGAGACCGCTTCCCGAAGTTTTTGGAAACCGCCCGCTTTTTCTTCCCGGATTATCGCCTGAATCTCCGCCACATCCGCGACGTGGACGGGCATATTGTGACGATCGAGGAATATCAGCAGCGGGTGCGAAAATAGACTTCTTCACCGAAACTCCCGCAAATGCAGTTGAGCCTTACCCATTTCTCTGCTACAATAGCCACATAAGAAATACGCAGCGGAGGTTTTCCCATGATCCGTGAAATCTGCAAAGATGAATTCTTTTTATCTCAAAAGTCAGAACCTGCCACGGCTGACGATTTGGCAATCGTGCAGGATTTATTGGACACGCTGGCCGCGCACAAGGGTGGCTGCGTGGGCATGGCGGCGAATATGATTGGCGTCAACAAGCGCATCATCGCGTTCGACAACATTGGTACATACATGGTCATGTTCAATCCCGTGATCGTCAAAAAATCCGCGCCGTATGGCGCGGAGGAGGGCTGCCTGTCGCTGACCGGCACGCGGAAAACAAAGCGTTATCAGACCATCAAGGTGCAGTGGCAGAATGAGCAGTTCCAGACGCGCATTAAAACGTTCACCGGCTGGGCAGCGCAGATCATTCAGCATGAAATTGACCATTGTGAGGGGATTTTGATATGATTTTATGCTTTTCGGGGACTGGAAACAGCAACTATGTGGCGAAACGCATTGCGGACGCGTTGGGCGATGCGCTTGTGAATCTGAACGACCGCATCAAGGCTTCCGACACTTCGCCCGTTGAAACCGGAGAGCGGGTTATTATCGTCACGCCAACTTACGCTTGGCGCATTCCGCGCGTCGTGTGCGACTGGCTTCGGAAAACGGAACTGCGCGGCGCAAAGCAGGCTTGGTTTGTCATGACCTGCGGCAGCGAGATCGGCAATGCCGACAAGTACAATCGCGAACTCTGTGCGGAAAAGGCGATTTCCTGCATGGGTACGGCGCAGATCGTTATGCCGGAGAACTACATTGCGATGTTCTCCGCGCCGCAGGCGGACGAAGCGCAGGAAATCGTCGCCAAAGCCGAGCCCAGCATCGACCGAGCAATTGCGGCGATTCAGCGCAATCAGCCGTTCGCGCCGACGCGGAACAATCTCTACGACCGCTTCATGAGCGGACCGGTCAATCCGATTTTCTACAAATGTTTCGTCAAAGCGGATGCCTTTACCGTATCAAGCGCCTGCATCGGCTGCGGGCAGTGCGCAAAGCGCTGTCCGATGAACAACGTTGCAATCAAAAACGGTACGCCGGTTTGGGGCAAGAACTGCACCCACTGCATGGCGTGCATCTGCTACTGTCCGACCAGCGCAATCGAGTACGGCAAAAAGAGCGTTGGTCAGCCGAGGTATCATTTTGAGGCGCTGTGAGGTCTGCAATGAATCGTGAAGAATTAGAAGCCTATATTCTGAACCACTACTCTGCCCAACCGGATTATCCTTGGGCAGATACACCGCGCGCCGCTGTGTTCCGTCATGCAGGCAACCGGAAGTGGTTCGCACTGGTCATGGAAGTGCCGCGCAGCAGGCTTGGACTTCCAGGTGCGGAACCGCTGGACATTGTCAATTTTAAGTGCGATCCGATTCTGATTGCATCCCTGCGCGGCGAGAACGGTATTTTTCCAGCGTACCATATGAACAAAGCAAGCTGGATCACGGCCGCGCTGGACGGCAGCGTGCCCGCAGAAACGATCGAGCTTTTGCTGGATGTGAGCTATGAGCTGACCAAGCCGAAACCTCGCAGGAAAGCGGCAAGCAGGAAGGAATCAGATGATACGAAAATTTGAAACTCGGGACTTGGACACCGTCATGCAGATCTGGCTGCACGGCAATCTGGACGCCCATGCGTTTATTGCGGCAAGCTTTTGGACGGAGCATTTCGAGATGGTGCGTGATCTGCTCCCGCAAGCGGAGCTCTATGTCCACGAGAACGAGGACACCCGGCAAATCGACGGCTTCATCGGTCTGACGGAGAACCACATCGAAGGGGTTTTTGTTGCAAAAGCTGCGCGTTCCAAGGGCATTGGCAAAGCACTGCTGGAGTATGCGAAGTCGCGCAAACCGTGCTTGACGCTGAGTGTCTACCAGAAAAATCAGCGGGCGCTTGCGTTTTACCGGCGTGAGCAATTCGTCGTGCAGTCGGAAGGCATCGACGAGGATACGAACGAAGCGGAGATTCAGATGCTCTGGACACGGTAGGCGCAGAGAAATTGACGGAGGACGGGCAGCCGTCCTCCGTTTTGTCAATCTGTAAGCTGCTCCCGCAGAAAGCGCCGGAGTTTTTCCAAATCCGGATCGCAGAGCACCGGCAGGATCTCCACCAGCTTTTCCGGCTCCAAATTCCACCACTGATAGTGCAGCAGCAGATCTTTCAGCTCCGCGTCAAAGCGCTCCTTGATGAATCTCGCCGGGTTCCCGCCGTAAACAGTGTACGCCGGAACATCCTTCACCACCACGGAATAGACGGCGATGATTGCGCCGTCTCCGATCTTCACGCCGGGCATGATGATGCTTTCACGCCCGATCCACACGTCGTTTCCGATGACCGTGTCGCCCTTGCGCGGAAGCTGCGCCATGTGCAGCGGCGTATTCTCCGTCCAGGCGCCGCCGAAAACGTTGAATGGATACGTCGTGGCGCTGCTGATGCGGTGATTCGCAGGACCCATGATGAACTTCGTGCCGGACGCGATTTGACAGAACTTGCCGATCACGAAATGATCGCCGAACTCCGGGTAGTTGAACAGCACATTGTTCCGCTCAAACCCCGTCGGATCGACCGCATCGTCATAATAGGTGTAGTCACCGCCCGTGATATTCGGCGCAGTGACGACGTTCTTGATGAAGCAAGAGGTCTTGTATTCATTCGGAAAGACCGCATTCGGGTCAGGAATATTCATCATTATTTTGTCCTTCCTGGCTGTTTTTCCATCACAAAATTCGTGAGCGCAACGCCGTGGCGGATCACTTCCTGTTTGCGCACGACGCGGTATCCGCATAACAAGTTTCGCTTATTTGAGTTTTTCAGGGGCATGATGCCATTGATTGCAACTCGCCGCACTCACCGAAAAAACATCAGCATAACTTGATGATTTCGAAATCATTACGGACCAATGATTTTATCCAAGACTAGTCAGGCGCCCACTTGGGCATCCAATATACTTTGTTTCTACGGTTTGCAGTGTGAATTCTCTGGTGAGATCTGCGATCCAAGTTCATCTGATTGGCACGATTGTCGGCGTCAGCTCGATATGCCTTGTTATTTGGATTATGCAGATTTGCCCAGTGATCCCCCTTGGAACCGAAAGTCCTTGATTTTGCTGGATTCCCGGGATATTAACTTTTTGGATACCGCATTACGATTGCAGGTCGCTTTACTTGTGACTTGCTCTCCCAGGTTAACTACAACATTCCTTGTAGCTTCAATACAATGCTTTAAGGGTGATATAAACTCAAGGACCAATAAATTTATCCCTTCTGCCGATGGATAGCATCATGACATACATTACACAGTGTGATCAAATTCTCTACGGTATTCTCGCCACCATCCTTATGCTGTTGTTTATGATGAAGCTCCAGCATTTTTCTCGGGTCATCCCTGTTGAGCTTAAAGCAATGCTCCGCTGCCCATTCTTGGGATCGCTGCTCAACCTCAAGATTTCTCAGTAATGAAATCATTTCAAGTGTCGCCGGAAGAAAGTGGATATTTTAACCGTTTGATTAAGAAATAGTATGATTTTTCTCGAGCGCTTTCAAAGCAAAGGGACGCGCGTAGCAACCCCTCCGGCAGTGTTTCATCGCCGGAGGGGCATTTTTTGATATTCTGAGATAGACGCGTTCAGGCAGCCGTGTGCTTATTCCGGCAGCATGTCAACAGCAAACAGCGCGCCGGCTCCGCCGGTGTGAACAAAGAGAAGATTCTCCTCGCCGTCAAAGTAGCCGTCCTCAATCAGCTGGAAGAAGCCCGCCAGCGCCTTTCCGGTGTAGACAGGATCGACCAGAATGCCCTCCTTGCGCGCCAGCTTGCGGACGGCAGCAGAGCCCTCCGGACTTGCAATGGCATAACCGGGGCCGATGTGGAATTTGATGTGAATATCCTCACGCTGCACCGGAACATCGCTCTCGAGCAGCTCCTTCAGACCTCCCATCAGGTCATACGCAATGTCAGCAAACGGGTCGTCGCAGACGCCCACGCCGACAGAGCGCGTTCCCGGCAGGAACAGCTTTGCGCCGTAGGTCAGGCCGGCATAGGTTCCGCCGGAACCGGTGGCGCTGACAATGCTGTCAAACTTGACGCCCAGAGCCCGCGCCTGCTCTGCAATTTCCTTTGCGCAGTTGACATAACCGAGCGAGCCCAGCGGCACCGATCCGCCCACGGGGATGAAATAGGGCGTATGCCCGGCCTTGCGCAGCTCGTCCATGATCCGCTCCATCTCGGCGTACACATCGTCATAGGTGTCGGTGTCCACAAAGCGGACATCTGCGCCATAGATGCGGTCAAGAATCTGGTTACCGCCAGTCAGCTCGCCCCGTTTTTTCAGGACGAGGATTGATTTCATACCGAGCTTCGCGGCACACGCGGCAGTGAGCATGGCATGGTTCGACTGCGGACCTCCTGCGGTGAGCACCACATCGGCGCCGTTCGCCTGTGCATCCGCCAGCAGGAATTCCAGCTTGCGCACCTTGTTTCCACCGAGCGCCACACCGATCATGTCGTCTCGCTTGATGTAAATGTTCTTTCCATACTCCCGGCTAATCGCCTCCAGCTTGTAAAGCGGCGTAGGCAGCACAGCGAAGGGAATGCGCGGGAATTGTGTGATCTGTTTCATGAGCAGGACCTCCTATCTGCAGGCAATTGCCTCAATCTCCACCAGAGCGTTCTTCGGCAATCTCGCGACCTCAACAGCGCTGCGCGCCGGAGGATTCTGAGGAAAGAAAGTGGCGTACACCTCGTTCATGGCCGAGAAGTTGTTCATATCGCTGAGAAAAACGGTGGTCTTGATGACATTTTCCATCGTAAGTCCCGCTTGCGCCAAAACAGCCTGAACATTGGCCGGGGACTGATGGGTCTGCTCTGCGACACCCCCAGGAGCGAAGCTACCAGTCGCGGGGTCTACGGGCAGCTGCCCGGATGTGATGACCAGATTACCGGCACCGATTCCCTGTGAATACGGGCCGATGGCTGCGGGGGCTGATTTTGTTGCAATAATCTCTTTCATAGAGCAGGGGTTCCTCCTTATAATCTCTTTCCGTTTGTTTCTTCCGTTTTTTCATTTTGCGGAAAGGTATCGTTCCATATCTCTACTTTGGCTTTTATGCGCCAAAATGTTCGTCCAGCTCCACAGTCTCCAGAGCCATTGCCATACGGATGCAGTTGAGGACGTCTTCCTTGCAGATGATCTCGTCTCTCGAGTGGATGTTACGGGTCGGGATGGTGATGGCACCGGCCTTCAACCGTTGTTTAAGTTTGCGCCAATACGCCGTGGGATCAACGCTGTCCGTCAGTACGCCAACTACATCGACAATGGAGAAGTACCATTCTTCCTTTTCTTCATCCCACGCCGTGCGAATATGCTGATTTTCAAAAAGCTGGATTGTAAGAGACATCCTATCACCTCAATTCCCAATCACCCAGAATCAAGTCAACGCGCCGTTGTCCTCCACCTTCTCCGCTTCAGACAGTTCTTCCCAATCCTCACGATTTCCGCATCTGCGAAGGTAGTCGTGGCCGCCATCCACGGCGCAGGAGCCGCAGCTGCAAAACTTGAAATCATGGACAGTCTTACTTTCGATAACGTCTCCACATTTCTTGCATCTGATCGCGTTCCTGATAATTTTCGGCATGATCATTCTCCCTTTAGTGCATTTTTGATTTTCTCTTTTTCCCTGCTGCCATCTGTGCGCAGTCGCAGCAGCGGGACGGCGCACTTCTCCAGAATGGAGTTCTTTTTCGCGTCCCGCGCCGCCTGCTTGCTCCCGGATTTATGAGATCCACCGTCCGCTTTAATCGTTAGCACATACTTTGCTGATTAGGTCGCAAGTTAGTTCAAAGTTGGTCCCAAGTCAGTTCCAAGTTGGTTCCAAGATTCGTTAGTATTTTGGATTATTTGGACGCAAACCACCTTGCGGCACTTGTTGTTCCTTCGCAGAAAACCTTCCCGCTTTCACGCAATTCTCTCATCAAAACGCGGATTTACTTTCGATGATAGGCCGCTTTTGTTGTTCAAATCTTTCTTGAAGTCAGAATCCATATAATCCAACTTACTTTCGTTCAACAGCTTCTTTCGCTCCTGCCATTGCGGCATATACTGGTTTAAAATAGCGACAAACTCCGGACCATGACTTTTGACTTTCAGATGTGCCAGCTCGTGCAGGATTACATATTCAAGACTCTCTATCGGCTTCTTCGCCAACTGAAGATTTAGCCAAATTTTTTGTGTGTTTGTGTTGCAGGTGCCCCATTTGGTGGTCATATATTTGCTTTGCCAACTGCTACAGTAAAGCCCCGTAGTTTTCTCCCACTTGGGAAGATATTTCGCCACTTCCTGTTTCAAGAGGTTGCGGTACCATTCATTTACGAAGCTTTCTCTCTGCTTTGGACTGCTTTCTTTTCTAACCGTCAGAATAGCCTTGTCACCCGAAAGTGTGAGAGCATTCCCTTTGTAGCTGTATTCCACTTGAAGAAAGTACTGCTTACCCCAAACATATAATGTTTCCCCGGACACGTACTGCCGCTCGCTTTGACGCGGCTGCAGTTGAAACTTCTCCTGTTGTTTTTTGATCCAGCCGAGTTTTGTCCGAACGAACATCGTAATTGCTTCATCCGTCAGTTGCGTGGGTGCCGATACACGAACCCTGCCGTCCGGCGGAAGCACAGAGAGATGCAAATTTTTAATATTTTTTCTGATAACTTCCACAGGAATATTGAAAATAACTATTTGCATCAGTACTCCTCTTGTTCCACAACAATTTGATAAATTCGCTCCACTTCGCTATCGTCATTCAAAAGTTGATAGAGCGCTCGCTTAATTTTATTTGCCTTAACCGGATTATTTCGGAAACCATCGAGCCGCGCCTTGACAATGGATTTGTGCAGCTTCAAGGCAGTCGCCTCATCTTCTCCGCAATTATCATAGAGCGCCCGCAGTGCGCCATTGGAACGAATACTCTCAGGGTACTTTGTATTCTCCTCGGGCTTTGCAACATTTTTCGCCAGTTCCATGTATGTGTCCAGCAACTGCCCGTAGGCAATCACTCCGCGGCGGCGGTCAAGTATCAACTGCTCCAGGATTTCAGACATTTTTGCGTAATAAGCAGGGTTGATGACCATTCGCTCAACAACCTTTTTGCGGATGTTGTTCTCAATGGTTTCTGCCGCACTCTCCTGCTCGCCTTTTTGCTCGCTCTTCAGCTTATTTTCCTGCGAGATGATGAAATCAAGCAGGGTAAAGTCATCCATGCTGCCGATCTTTTGCGACTCGCTGGCTGAGATGTAGTTGTCAATCAGATACCGCATACCCGGTTCGTAGGCTTTCAGATCAATAAAATCGCCGCTGGCCCTACCAATCGTGTCACGCATGTTCACATAGAACGCAACCCTGTCGTCCAATGCGCTTTGCTCGGAAAGGGTATACCCTAAATCCGTCATACGAGGCTTTAACTCCGCAAAAGCGCGAATCAAGCGTCCAACGAGCTTGTACAACTTCTCACGAATGCGGGCAAAGGCTTCGTCCTGATTTTCGTCGCGACCACTTTCACCGCAGAAATAGTGGATATAGTCGAGCTCTTTTCTGGGCAATTCGACGCCCTCGCAAAGCTCATCCAATTCCTCCAGGGTATCAACGAAATACTTTTTCGCTTCTGTAGCTCTATCTTTCAAAAGCCCATCGACATCCTCTGCATCATAGCTTTCAAAGGCACCGGCGGTATACTTGTTCATGGCATCCGCCAAGTCTCCGAATAGTTCCTTGTAATCTACAATATAGCCAAAGTCTTTGCTCTCGCCATCCAGACGATTGACTCGGCAGATCGCCTGGAACAGGCCGTGGTCATGCATCGCCTTATCGATGTAGAGGTAGGTACAGCTGGGAGCATCGAAACCGGTAAGCAGCTTGTCAACTACGATCAGCAGTTTCATGTTTGCAGGTTCGTCCACAAACTTGCGTTTTGCTTCCGCTTCAAAAGCTTCTACTTTTTTGGCAATCTGCGTCTTGTCCTCCGACGGGTCAACGCCGATCATTTTCAGATAAGTGCTGTATTTTTCAAATGTTTCGGTTTCTTCCTCGTCGCTGACAGTATCCGTTCTTAAATCACCGGCTTGCGGCGTATAAGAAGAAATAATCGCACATTTCCGGAAACCTTTGCTTTGGAAAATTTCATAGTATCGGCATGCTGAATACACAGAACCGGCCACAAGGATAGCATTTCCGTTTCCATCCATCAGTCGTGCCTTGGTGGCAAAATCAAAGATGATATCATTGGCGATTTGCTCCAAGCGGGAGCGAGAGGAGAAAATCTTTTGCAGGTTACCCCAATAAGCTTTGAGTTTTGCTTTTGCTCTGGGGGTCAGCCCAACGGTTTTTGCCTCAAACCATGCGTCGATTCTATCCTGAGAGGTCATGCCCTGCGGCACATCTCTGGCCTCGTACCGCAGATCCAGCACAACGCCGTCTCGAACACCTTCGTTGAACTTGTAGGTATGGATATATCCGCCGAAGGTTTCCAGACTGGTCTCTTTGTCCTTCTTCAAAAGCGGCGTGCCCGTGAAACCGATAAAGATGGCATTGGGAAGGATCGTCTTCATGGCCGCGTGGAGCTTGCCGGACTGAGTGCGGTGGCACTCATCCACAAACACCACAATATCACCCTTTGCGGAAAAATCCTTGGGCAATGCGTTTTTCAAATCTTCGATGTATTTTTCATAATCTGTTTCTGAGCTGTCGCTGCCGCGCTTTCCGAATTTATGTACCAGAGAGCACAGAAGACGGTCATCGAAAACGTTCAGGCGTTCAAGCAGATCTTTTCCACTCTTAGTGCGGACGATATTCTCATCCACACCCTTGTAATTCTTTTCGATTTGCTCATCCAATTCCTCGCGGTCGGTAACAACCAATACACGCGCATTGGGATTATTCTCCAAAATCCACTTGGAGAACCACACCATTGTCAGACTCTTGCCGCTGCCCTGGGTATGCCAAACGATGCCGCCGCTCTTCTTGTCCGTCAAACGATGCTGCGCCCGCTTGATGGCATAGTACTGATTATAGCGGCAGACCTTTTTGATGCCCTTATCGAAGATTACAAAGTTGTGGATCAGATCAAGGAAACGCTTTTTGTAAAAAAGAGCAAAAAGCTGTTTTTCCAGCTTGCCAGGAATCCCCTCGCAGTATTCCTCAACCTCGATATCCACAATATCGCGTTCTGTCTGATGCTCGGTAAAGCCATCGTCTTTCCATTCCAGATAGTGCTTCTCCGGGGTAAGCAGCGTACCATAGCGCAAGCCCTCACTGTCGTTACCGGCCATACAGAACTGAATGGTAGTAAAGAAATCTTCGATGAAATTCGATTTCTGGTTGGTCAGATTCTGCCGGATGCCGTTGGACACGGACACACTACTCTTTTTCAGTTCGATCACCGCAAGTGCAATACCATTCACATAGACAACAACATCCGGACGCTTGGTGTTGTTGCTGACAATAGTGACTTCTTCCGCAATATAGAAGTCATTTTTACTGACATCTTCAAAGTCAATAAAATACACAGTCTTAGGGGACTGCTCCACGGACTCCTTGACCTTGGCTCCGTATTTCAGCAGGCTGTAGACCTCTTTGTTGGCATGGTACAAACCCTGCTGCAGATTGGTGGAGGTCTTCACCAACGTATCGACGGCATTGGCTGCAAGCTTTTCGGAGTAGCCCTGTTTCAATAGCCAGGCGTGCAGCCGCTCCTGCATGATGTTACGGTTTTCAATGTCATGCAGGTTCCCCAGATATGTATAGTGCAGCTTGTCCCGAAAGAACTTGACCACACGGTTTTGAGTTTTGCGCTCGCTGTCACCAATATTGGGCATAAAAGCACCTCGCTTTTCTATGTGTGATCTACATTGTAGGTTTTTGTGAAATGAAGCATAATCCTAAAGGGCGCATATGCAACACTATTAATAGGCGTGATTCTCGAATTATCAGACTCTACCGTAATTCCTATGTTGTGGATATCGCAAATTTTCTTGACAAAAAAGAGTCCAATCCCATTACCGTCTGCGACTTTGCTCGCATTTTTACCCCTGAATCCTTTCTCAAAAATTCTTGTCAAATCTTCTTTTGAACAGTAAGGACTATATGATTCAATCGATACATCTACTTCACTTGAAGAAGACTCACTAAAAGTAATTTGGACATCAGAGCTGTAATACGAATATTTAACTGCATTCTCAATTAGCAGTAACGGGATTAAGTCAAACGAATCATAAGCATCAATATATCGAAACGTGCTTCCACTCAGGATAATGGGTATATTTCTCTTTCGGTAGTTGCGGAAAATCTTTGCCAACTTATAGAATGTTTTGTGAATACTCGTTTCAACTATCGTGCCTTTTAATACATCAGGATTCTTCTCATAGTCAAAAAGAGTATACCGACTAGCAATCATGCTACTACTCAGAAAAATTGAACGTAGCTCTTCGTAGACCTTTGCCACGTTTTCGGGTGACGGAGTTACATCATCGTCGGCCTTTAGCAGACTAATTGCAAGGTCGCTGTGCTCTTTGATTTGCCCGTTCAGTTTTTTCACTTCATGGGAAATACTGTCCACTACTGCTTGTTTTTCATCAAGCTTCTTCTTCCCCACAGTGATTGTTTGTGATGCCTGAATTAAAGTATAAAGCTGTTCTGCGGGAAGAACAGGGTTATACAGTTTTCTTGCATCTGCTATATTTTTAGATAGCTTCTTGTTATATGTTTCTCGCTCACGCATACTGCAATATATCTGTTTCTCAAGAGCAGATACATACACCGACATGCCATATGGACAGGTAAGAAATCCAGAACTCAATGGGGCAGACATGATACTATTATAAAAGGTTTTACATCGTCCTTTATTACAATTTCGTTGGCAAAAATCCAAGGCTCGGATATAGCTTCCGTCTTCAATTTCACCAGTAGAATTAAGTTGTGGTACCAGTTTCATAACATCAACCCTTCAGCAACTTTGCAATAGTAGAGGAAAGTAACTCTGTAATAATATGTCTATACGAAGTGCCGGCATCCTCCGCCAATTTTGACAACGATTCGTAACTTGAGTTCTTAATCGCTCGAACATATTTATCTTCTAGTTTAGCCACTTCAACAATTGATAATCCCGCATCTAAAAGAGCACTCCGTGTTTTAGCCCACTGCTTTACAGGGTCAGCTTCGTCCCTGATAATTTGAGTTAGCAAAGAATTCCATTTTTCCAGCGTGGCACCTTTCTGCATGGTGTGATCCGCATAGTTGAGGAATTCTTGATATGCAGTACTGAACTGATTGCCTGAGTAAATAATTACCGTTTTGTGTGGGTATTTTCCCTTAATCTGCTGAACGAGATATGCTCCTTCGTACTGACTTTGGAGGAATTTACCAACACCCATAATATCGCAAAGAATGACGCTATAGGCTTCAACTTCCTTGAGCGATTGAATATCAGACTTGTAATCAATCATGAATTCATTCTTTTTCAGTGCGTCCTCATAGGTAAATGGATCATCGTCAATGATCAAGATATCAGTTACTCGCTTTAACTGAGATAATGAATAATTCTTAAGCACAGGTTCTGCATTAAGATCTGCAATTTCGTTTCTAATCAAACACAATTTCATATTATTTCTCTCCTTTATACCAGCCTAATCTTACCCGTCAGAAGCTGCTGCATCATACCTTGTTTGATCTGACGGTATTTGGCAATCTTTCCTTCAAGCGCAGCAATTTCCATATCCATTTCGGACAGAATGTCGGCAATAGCTATTTGCTCATCTTTTTCCGGAAAAAGAATGGCTGTTTTTCTTAATTTGCTTACACTTGTTCTGGCACGAGTGCTTCCTTGAGTGTCATCTGCAATTTGATCTAAGTAAAATCGAGATTTTGTTGCATAAACAAGATATCTGCTATCAACACTGCTATTAGGGACAACTTTTACAACATCAGATCCTAAAATATAACTTTTTTCATTATCTGGGCAGATAATTGCTCTTCCTGCGGGCATCATTTTGGCAATCAGAATAGAGCCGGGTTGGACAATACAGCGCTGTAATTCAGCAGCATGGCTAAAAGTGGTATATTTGACATTCGCATTATTCCAACCAGCTTCGCCAATGTTACTGAGCTGGATAATACGGACTTGTCGCTCCGTTGTATAATGCTCTGTTTTCAAATTGCTTCCAAACGGACCATCAACCATTTCGTTGGATATTTCGTGTAATGTCCTTGTTTCCCACTCTCCAGAGAATCCTGGTAGGCGGCGTTTGCCGGTCAGCAGTTCCTGCATTGCGCCCTGCTTAATGGCTTTTTTCTTGGTTATCAGCTTTTCCAGAGAAGAAATCAAATCGTCAATTTCAGTAAGAGATTTTGCAATTGCCTCCTGCTCAGGCTTGGGCGGAACCACGATTTCAATAGCAGACAGTTGCGTTCCATTGGTCAAAGCTCTGGTTGTATATGTGCACCCCATAATAATTGCACTTCGTATTGCTTCAGTTGTAAAGCAGTACTTGCAGTATTCTGGCACAAACATATCATTTTTAGGTCTGCCACGAAGAACAAAACCGCTGAAAACGCAATCATCAATATCGTCTAATAAGACCGACGACATTCCTACTTCTTCTGGTGTTTCGGATGTTCTGGTAAAGAAAACATCATTTTTTCGCGCATCGAATCGATGAATTTCGTCACGAGTAAGGTTAACTTTACCACGCACATCGCTTTTCGTAAGGCCGCGCTTTCTATACACATCTGTATAGTTGACAATAGGCGTGCCATATCCAAAAAACTCTTTACCCTTATTTAAGCCGTTCTTAAAATCTAAAAAATCTCCAATTGTGGCTGTATCCCATGGTTTTACCATACAAATCCCATCCTTTCCAGGTGGGCTTTAACTTTGGACTCATAGTCAGCAACGGCAGCGGACAGTTCCGGCAGGGTATTCTCATACCGCTCCACCAGTTCCACGATGCGGTTGGTCATCTGGTGGGAAGTGGTAACATACAGTGCCTTGATCCCTTCAAAGATGGTAGCATACCATTTACGGTTTACCAACAGATCCAGAATCTCTTCATCGGTCAGCAAAGCATACTTCGCCCGAACCTTTTCCTCCAATTCGGCGTTCATTTCCTTAACGGCTTTATTCTGCTTGGAAAGGGAATCCGTCAAATCCGCAAACTGCTTCAATACCGCATATTCTTCGCTCTTGGGATCAGTCTTTTTCAGCACCTTCAGATGGGCGGCGACAGCCTTGGCGTCCACCTTATCCTTGTCGTTGAGGTGATCCTTCAGATATCCGTCATCGCCGGTCTGTTCCTCCACAAACTCGTCCAGTCTGCTCTGAGTCTCCTCGGCAACGGCCTGCGCCTCATTGATTTTCTTGCGTTCGGTGGCAAAGAATACGGACTCAAGCAGTGCCCTGGGCAGCAAAACACCCTCCCAGCCAATGACCCTTTCCTGACCCTTTTTCTTGCCGGAGGTGTATTCCCCCATGATGTTTTCCCATGTCCGGGCGGCACCATAACCGTCCACCGACACAAGATAAACATCGTCGCCCATGACTTCGTGCCAGTAGGAAAGCAGCACCTCGTAGACATCGTACTTATCCACCAGCTCCAGACCATCAAAGCAGTCAATTAACTGCTCCGACAGCTCGACGATATAGGGCTTGACTTCCGTGTCTTCATCAATGCTCCGAAGCCCGGGATCCACCATCTGCATCCACGCGTCAAAAGCCTCGTCGATGCGTTCGGCGTAGGCAGAAAATTCAGGGTCGTTATAGACCACGTTGCGGATATCCTCTTTGGGAATGTTCAGCCGATAATAGCCATCCCGCAGCTGAGAAAACAGCTTGTCTTTCAGACCGGGGAACAGTACCCAATACTTCTCCATGGAATCCACATCTGTCGCAGGAATACCGCCATGCAGATGTCCATCAATGTCCTGTAAATCTTCCGGGGTGGAGCTGTCAATATAACGGGGGATATTCAGGTTATACTCGTTTTTCTCTTTGATTTCGTCATTGGGGACAAAACGAGCATACTTGCGATCGTCTGTGATCTGCTGATTGAATGTGGTGACGATTTTGTAGATGTCCCTCTCACGCAGGCGGTTCTTATTGCCGTCCTTAACGAAGTCATGGCTGGCATCAATCATAAAGATACCCTTGCGCTCGGCGGCATCAGCCTTATCGATGATGATAATGCAGGCAGGGATACCGGTGCCATAAAACAGGTTGGCGGGCAGGCCGATGATGCCCTTGATATAGCCCTTGTCAATAATAGCTTTGCGGATAGTCGCCTCCGCATTGCCACGGAACAGAACACCATGGGGAAGAATGACCGCAGCCTTGCCAGTGCTTTTCAAGGACTTCAAAATATGGAGCAGCCACGCAAAGTCGCCGTTCTTTTCAGGCGGTCTGTCGCCATAGCCATCAAAGCGGCCATAATCCTTAAGACCATCCGTCCAGTTTTTTAGAGAAAACGGAGGATTGGCCACCGCAAAGTCGAAACGCTTCAGCACCTCATCATCGGAATCTTCTTCAAAATAGCGGGGAGCAGAAAATGTATTTCCTGCTCTGATCTCACCGGCAGCCTTGTTGTGCAGGACAAGGTTCATCTTGGCGAGACCTGCGGTGGTTACTTCCTTTTCCTGTCCTCAAATAGCAATCTCGAAGGGGGCTTCATCCGCTGCTCGAATCAGAAGTGAACCGGAACCGCAGGCAGGGTCATACACGGAGTAACCCTCGTCGCGCTCCTCGATGCTGTCGATGCCAATCACTTTGGCAAGAATACGGGAAACTTCGGCCGGTGTGTAGAACTGGCCCTTGCTCTTGCCGCTTTCCGTGGCAAAATGACGCATCAGATATTCATAGGCATCGCCAAGAATATCGTCACCGCTGGCTTTGTTCTTTTTGAAATTGAATTCGTCACGCTGGAAAATGGCAATCAAGCCGGTGAGCTTATCCACCATTTCTTTGCCGCTGCCTAACTTGGCCTCATCATTGAAATGGGCATTGTCGATCACGCCGCGGAGATTGTTCTCCCCGGCTTCTGCCAGCTTGGCAATGACCTTGTCCATTTCTTCACCGATATTTTTATTGCCCTTCAGCGCAACCAAATCATCGAAGCTGCCACCTTCAGGAACCGTAATATCGGCATATTTTACGCCCTTAAACTTGTCCGTAACATATTTCACGAACAGCAAGGTCAGGATATAGTCTTTATACTGAGAGGCGTCCATGCCGCCCCTCAGTTTATCGCAGCTCGCCCAAAGAGAACTGTACAGCTCATTTTTCTTTATTGCCATGTTCGTTTACCACGCTTCTCTTAATTTGGTATTTCTGCTTTCCCGCAAATTGGCTTTACGGAAACTGCGTTGTGTTATCTTTTCAATTTGTATACACGGTTCTTATTGCCGCCCTCTGCAATAACAACACCTTCATCCAGCAATCCCTTCAACAGCTGTTTGGCTCGTGTACTCTTAACACCCAGCAGTTCTGCAATATCAGCACTTCTGGCCGAAATATGATCTGTCAGGTAAGTAATAATTTCATTCTTTTGCCGTGCTGTTTTTATCGTCGTTTTTTTATCGTCACTTTTTATCGCCGCTTTTTTATCGTCACTCTTGGAGAATAAGAGCGTTAATGTTGTCCGCTCCGGCTCGAGTTGCTCTGTAATCTCCGGAGTTGTCCAATTTTGCTCGCGCCAGACGCGGAAGATATTCGGAATGCCGCTACCAGCACGCTCACCGATATCGATCAGGTTGAACATTTTCAGCATCGTTCCGTTCCGCGGATCAGAAACACCGCCGCTCTTTGCGGCATCAATTTCGATGCGGAAGCTGCCTGGGTTGGACATCGTAATGCTATTACGCTTTTTGACGATGACCAGCCCCTGTCTGCCGTAATAATCGGCATTCACCAGACAGTTGGCCAGTGCTTCACGCAGAGCCTGATGCACAGGGGTATCATCCACTCTGGTGCCGCCATCCATTTTAAACGGTACCTTAATGTCCTGAATCAGCTTGTTATAGACGCGGAAATAGAAGTCGTACACATTGCCGCTCCAGTCTCCGGAGGAGGAGATGATGCGGTCAGTCCAGCGGGTATCAGCGTCATACTGTTCCTGATAGTCCAGAAAGTAAGCATTGAATTCCCGCACAATGTCGTATTCATTGCCGAACATGAGAAGTCCGGCAGAAGTGGGATGCTTCTTCCCATCAGAGCCGATGCCCACAGCGCCCAGCTTCAGAAGGAAATCTTCATCCTCCAGCGCCTCCCATACATGACCGGGGCGGGAGAGGCGCATCCTCTGGCGATAGCTGCGAATGCTCTCTTTGTTGAACACAGTCATGTCCATTTCATTCAGGATGAGCATGTCCTGGGTTTTCACGGAAGCATCCCGCACCATGGCCTGATATTCTTCTTTGGTGCAACGGTAGTCGCCCTCACCGTTGCGGCGGTAGGTGCAGAGTGGGTTGCCATCCACATAAACCGGCTTATAAGAGCGCTCTGCACGGGGAACATTGATGACCACAATGTGGTTGCCATCCACCTCCTGGACAAATACGTCCTTGGAGGACAGCACATTAACGCTGGTCTTATTGGGGTTATTGACGATGTCCCAGAACTCCTTAATGAGTCTGTCAGGGTCGGGCAGATCTACCGTGTGCAGGGATTTATCCGCCCATTCTTCCACTCCCAGCAGGATAATACCGCCGTGGGTATTGGCAAAGGCGGAATAGGTTTCCCAAATGCTCCTGGGCAGCCCACCAAGGGCTTTTTTGGCCTCGATGCGGTTGTTCTCCCGATATTTTTCAAGATTACAGAAGTCGATCATACCGCACCCTCCTGAATTCTATTCTCACGCCAGCTTTTTTCAAGCGGCTCATAGGGGAGACCACACTCCTCACAGTACTGCTTCAGAGCTTTCATCGCCTTGATATTGGGGCGGGCCTTTCCGTTTTCCCAGCGATTCACGGTCGTAAAAGAAACACCGAGAGCGTTGCCGAATTCTGTTTGATTCATCAGACAAGATAATCTAAAATTCTTAATCTCGGAACTAAACGGCATCTGCAACTCTCCTTTACCAGATGATTGAACTTATTATATCACCGATATAGCGTTTTTACAATGCCAGGTACGCACTTTGGTATAAAACACGCTCGGCGGCCAAAGCTTGACCGATGGGTGCTGCGCTACGCGTTCAAGTATTCGTCCATGATCTCCAGCACGATCCTGTCTCAAACAATTTCTCTTGTTCGTCCGTCATGGTGACACGAAGCTTCTCTTTATTCCTGCAGATCAGTTCCTGCTGTTTCTTTCCGTGCAGGGCGAAGTATCACACTCGGTCTGTCTAATATTGCCGTATCAGAACTCTCCAGGGATTTCTATATCGCGATGAAGAAAGTCAACTCGCTTTGAGTGCTAATCGAAAAATATCCGTGATAAAATTACGATGAAAGTCAACAGCGTTTTTCTCACAAGGCGCAGATGCTTTCCCGTAGTTTGACAGGCTTTCCCTTAAAACACAGCTCGTATTAAGGGAAAGTCCCTATTCTTTGTCTATAGCGATGCAAATTCTGCGCCGCCTATTCCTGTATAAAGGACTTGCTTAACCTCCCCATCGGAGGTACAATGCGGCAAACCGGAGCGACAAATCATCCGTCCGCAACACTCCGGCAGACCATAAAAAAACCGCTTTCTGTCCCCTGTCACGAGGGTGTTCAGAAAGCGGTTTTTGACCACATGTTTGACTACAAACAGACGTGGAGCATGCGGAAACAGTGGAGTCAAGAGTCGAGAAGAGCATCCATAATAAAGCAAAATCGGCTATAAAGCGTCGGAAATAGTAGAAAAATTTTTATTCAAAAGTTTGGGGCAGGAACTGCACCCACTGCATGGCGTGCATCTGCTACTGCCCAGTCAGCGCGATCGAGTACGGTACGAAAGACAATCTCGTTCACAGGATGGGTTCCAGCTGCTCAAGTCTTGGGGGCGCTCTCAGAAAGTGCATTTTCTAACTCACGCAGAATCTCCGCCAGCTCCGGTGTCAGACGTTTGCGGCACTCCTGCCGCAGTTCCTCCGGCACGCCGTAGAATGCCTCAGCGATGCTGCCGGTGATGGCGGCGAGGGTGTCGCTGTCACCGCCGAGGGACACCGCCGTGCGCAGCGCGTCCTCAAAATCGCGGCTCTCCAAAAATGCGGTGATCGCCTGCGGTACGGTTTCCTGGCAGCTCTCTACATGGTGGTAGGTGGGGCGAATTTCATCGCAGCTGCGGCTGAGGTCGTAGCCAAACTCGCGCTCCATGTACGCTTTGATCTCCTCTTTTCCGTGACCTGTGCGGGCGAGAAAGATGGACGCGGCGGTGGCCTGTGCGCCCTTGATGCCCTCCGGGTGGTCGTGGGTCACCTGGGCGGTGAGCCGCGCCAAATGCAGCGTTTCCGCCATATCTGTTGCCAGCCATGCGGCGGGAGACACCCGCATGGCACTGCCGTTACCGTAGCTTTGATAGGGCTGCGGGTCATCCTCATAGAGCCAGCCACCGAAATGGGTGCCATAGCCGCGTTCGGGGTAGGCGCGGCCCAGCTGCTGCATCTCACGCACCAACGCCGCTTTGATGGCGGTATCGTCTTGCCCACGGCTGCTGAGCAGCGCCTTCGCCACCGCCAGCGTCATCACCGTGTCGTCGGTGAAGTCGGAACGGCGGCTGAACAGGTGGAAATCCTTCGCCTTATAGTTGTTGCAGTCGAACTCGTAGGGGCTGCCCGCGATGTCGCCCAAAATCGCTCCGTACATACGCTTACTTCCCTCTTTTCTGCACGTCCTCGTCGATGCGTCGCTTCCAGTCGGCGCTGAGCTGCCGGACGGCGCGGACACTGCACACCGCCTCGCTGATGACCTCGTAATTGAGCGCTGTGCCCACCTCGTCGCACTTGTAGTTTACCGAGCGGTCCGCACCGATGCCGAAACGTGCCGCCTCCTTGGCCGCGTCGATGTTCGCGCCGAGGAACAAAAACTCCCAGCCGTATCTCTCCTTCTGCCGCTCAATCATACGGCGCACATGTTCGTAATCGTAGCGGCGACTGGCGTTTTCGTAGCCGTCGGTGGTGATGATGAACATCGTCTTCTCCGGCACATCCTCCCGGCGGGCGTACTTGTGAATGTTGCCGATGTGGTGGATAGCGCCGCCCACGGCGTCCAGCAGCGCCGTGCAGCCACAGGTGAAATACTCCTTTTCCGTCAGGGGCGGCACTTCGCCCAGCGGCAGGCGGTCATGGATGACCGTGCTGTCGTTGGCGAAAAGCACCGTGGAGACCAGCGCCTCCCCGGCCTCCTTCTTTTGCTTTTCGATCATGGAGTTGAAGCCGCCGATGGTGTCCGCCTCCAACCCAGACATAGAGCCGCTGCGATCCAAAATAAAAACCAATTCCGTCATAAAAAAGCCCTCCTTCGTTTGTCTGTGCTCTCATTGTAGCGCATCCGAAGGAGGGTTTGGTCGCCTGACAGGCGACATTTAGAATATCGACCGGTTCTTTTGATATTTATTCCAAATTACACTATCCAAATTCCTGACTGTCAAGTCAGGATAGCCGCTATCCTTTAGTTTTTTGACAGTTTCTCTGAACAGTATCTGGCACTCGTTATTTGGAACATCGGTGCCAAGGGCATTTTTTATACAGCGGTGAATATGAACATCCGGTTTGCATCGGTTAGGATCTCCTGCCATCATGAACATATAATTTACCCCGGCGTCTCCCATTCCTCTCACTGATCGCAAAACAATTTCAAGCAGAGCTTCCTTTTCAAAATTGCGAAAATCATCAAATGTATCCATGTTCAAGAGCTCATGTAATTTTGTTGCAATCTCATAGCATACTTCAGCCTTATTTCGACCGCTTAAGACTTGATTATTTTTTAGTACAGTCTTTGCAAATTCAGAGCAATCGCTAAATTCCTTTATGTGAGTAATGAAATCAGATAATGTATCCTGCCCAGCGTACAGATTACCTCCCATATATGTATCGGCATACCGTTGTAGAACAGGAACAGTCACTGCAAAATATTTAGTCCTCAATGAATAAACACAATCAAGAACACATATGGGCAGAGACTGATAACGCTCGCTTTTACGAACGCTTTTTAGCTCTGTTCCAAAGTTTTCTGAACAATATTGTGAGAATAAGCGTATTTGTTCATCTGTAATCATTTGTTGCTCACGCTCCTTCTATTACAAAAGTATATTTCTTGCCCATTCCGTACAGGCATCAGATTCTTTCAAACCAAGCTCTTGCCAAATACCTGCGTAGTACAATCCTCTATCAGGATTTTTAGCGCAATTTGATCTCTTCCCGTATATGTGCGTCTCATCATATACTTCATTCCTCGCCCAAGTTGCCTTTGTGGCACCTTTCAGAGTCAATACCCGCTTTTTATCAAAGCGCAGTACTCCTGCGCCAGGCTTGCTTTTATCCAAAGAAAGTCTTTCTGCTGCTTTGAAAATTACATTTGTTGAGTTGTCCGCCCTGCCATTAGACGAATGCGGATGCCACCAAACTTTTCTCTGTTCTTCAGGCGCAGAGATGATCTTTCCAACCTGAAGGTATCCCCAAATCACCTGGAGGTCTTTTCCCCGGTAAAAGTCACTACGATCCCGCAAATATCGGTATGTTCCGTTTTGATATTCCACAAAGTGAAAATTTCCGAAAAACAGGAAGATGTCTCCCTGTGCAACACCGATATTCTTCAAGTAAGCAGCCGCGGCATTTCGCTGCCCAAATGCGGGGAACCATCCGTCGATACGCTTCCTACGTCGCCCTAAATCTAAATCAGGGTCCAGATGACAGTGGTCTCCGCCCTTATATCGCAGATCCCGTAATATTTTAGAATACTGGATTCCATTGTAGTAAAGAGAATTGTATGTATCCGCATCATCGCTGGGAATGGGAAACGAAACCATTGTACCATCTTCAAAAATGGGGCTGACAATGCCGCCATTCGCAGAGTCAAAACCTTTTCGGCTGAGTATAATTTTCATTCCTCACGCTCCCAACAAACTCTGGTCAAAGGCGAACAGCGCCTCGTTGATTTTGAAAATGTCATAGTCCCGCTGCATGATGAAATACTCGATGATAACGTCAAATTTACTGCTGCTGCTCAGCGCGTATCCCGCGCGGGCGATAAGGTCGCGGGTCTCCGGCAGGCTCAGCTCCAGCGCGATGGCGAAGGCCACCGCCGTGGGCTTGGAGGGCTTGTAGTCCGGGTTGTTGCGGATCTTCGAGAACAGCTTGCGATCCACATTGGCCTTCTTGTAGACCTCAGCGTCCTTTTTTCCGCTGCGGTCGATGAGCTTCAACAGCGTCTCTGAAAATCCGGTGTCCAAATGCGCAAGCGCCTCGTCCAGCCCGGAGGCCGCCATGGGCGCGTCCTCATAGGAGGTCAGCATCCGGTTTTCAACGACGCCCATCCGGCGCATCCGCTCCCGGCGGGAGTCGGTGTGGGCATCCACATAGTGGTCATCGATGTAGGCGGCGATATCCGCGAACAGCTTATTGCCGATCTGGTACGCCGTGCGGTCGAAAATGACGATGTACACCGTCATGTCGTTTTCAGCCAAAAATTCGCTGATGGTGTCCACCGCCACGCGGAGCGCCTGATCCTTGGGGTAACCATAAATGCCGGAGGAGAGCAGCGGGAAGGCAACCGTCTCGCAGCCGTGCTCCTTCGCCAGCACAAGGCTGGTGCGATAGCAGGAGGCGAGCTGCTCCCGCTCGCCGCACTTACCGCCGTTCCACACGGGGCCGACGGTGTGGATGATGTAGCGGCACGACAGGCGGTACGCACCGGTGATTTTTGCCTCGCCGGTCCGGCAGCCGCCCAAAGTCTGGCACTCTGCCAGCAGCTCCGGTCCTGCCGCCCGATGGATACAGCCATCCACGCCGCCACCGCCCAGAAGCGTTTCATTTGCCGCATTGACGATAGCGTCAACCTTCATTTTCGTAATGTCGTTGCGAACGATGATAAGTGGCATCGTTTCACCGCCAATCCAATAAATGGAAATCAGTTCAATACACTGTTGTCCTCCACTTTTTCGGCTTTGGACAGTTCCTCCCAATCTTCAAGATTGCCGCACCTGCGAAGATAATCGTGACCACCATCTACGGCACATGCCCCGCAGCTGCAAACCCTGAAATCATGGACGGTTTCGCTCTCGATAATATCTCCGCACTTTCTGCATCTGATTGCATTCCTGATAATTCTCGGCATAGTCATTCCCTCTTTAGCGCATTTCTGATTTTCTCTTTTTCTCCACTGCCGTCTGTACGGAGGCGCAGGAGCGGAACGGCGCACTTCTCCAAAATGGAGTTTTTCTTCATATCTCGCGCTGCCTGGTTGCTCCCCGCTTCGTGGAAGCCAGTCCCGTCTACTTCAATCGCCAGCACGGGCTGCTTATCCATCTGATTGAACAGCAGAAAATCCACATGGGTCAACGGATTGCGAGCATATTGGCGTTCTTCCTTTGTCAGCGGCTCATAGCTCTTCACCAGCGTCGCAAGAGAAACATGTGCCGCACAGCCGATGGAGGAAAACGCCTCCTCGGACAGTACCTCCTGAATCAAAGCGTACATGAGATTCTCAGAATCGTATTCCGATACCCGCTTATGTTTTTGCAGATATATTTTGCGCTGCTCGGCGTAGCCCTGATAGAGCATGTCGAACACGGAGTACACATGACTCTGGATAACCTCAAAATTGTTATATTCGATGTACCGCATTAGGTCGCCGTAGTTGGTCCGGCCATTGCGTGGGTCCTGCGATGTGACCACCGCCAGCGAATGAACTGCGCGGGAAACCGCCACATTTAGCATGTGGGGATCATCCACAAAATCTGTGATGACATTGTCGACCGAGGTCAGAATGATGGCATCCTGCTCCCGTCCCTGAAACTTATGGACGGTGTCCACCGCATAAGTATCTCCCAGTTGCCTGCGGATGGCTGTTACCTGATCTCGATATGGCGTGATAATGCCGATGCTCTCGAAATTCTGCTGATGCAGCCGCGGAAGCACCTCCTGCTGGATGACATCGATCTGGCGCTGATTGAGATGACCGCGGGCATGGTTACCGGCAGTCGTCCGGTACATTGCCAACACATTCGGCTCATCGTGATCTTTGGTCATGACGATCAGCGTCCCGTGGTAAAACTTCTGGTTGCAGAAGTTGATGATTTTTGGGTGGCAGCGGTAGTGTTCCCGCAGCAGCGTAACAGGCGCATCCTGCCATATTTCCAATGCGGAGGACAGCAAACTGTGGGTTGAGAAACGGTAGCGTTCATCTAAAGAATACCTTTGCCAGATGGCATCGCTGGTGCGGATGTCATCCTCTGTCAGCACATTGGGGAGCTGCTTTAAGTCTCCGACAATCACGATATTCCGTGCACAGGAAAATGCCAGCACCCCAGTGGCCAAATCAACCTGGGATGCCTCATCCACAATCAGGTAATCATAGATATGTTCAATGCTCAGCGTCCCCTTAATGGAATAGGTCGTGCTGAGCACCACCGGGTACTCACGGGTAAACTCCGCAGAATTCCGGCGGAAATCATTCTTTTCAAAGCATCGTCTATTATTCCGCCAATGATACCGTGTTGCCAGCTCCGCCCGGAACAGCCGCAGGGACTTCTGTGTGAGCTCGTCCATCTTCGCGTCGAAAGCGTAGCGCTCCAGCTTTCGGTTCAATTCCTGCTTTTCGGCCTCCAGTTCCCGCCTCTTTACGAAATAGAATTGGTTTTGCAAATAGGGAATGACCTGTTCTGGGGAACGGATAAACAATTTGAGCGCATTACGGTTGAATCGGAACATGATGGATATTTTTTGCAACAGGCCCAAGCGAGTCTCACGCTCTGCGTGCTGTTCAAATTCCATCCAAAGCGCAAGAAGCTTCTGCGAGGACAGTTTGTCCAGGCTCTCCATTGGTGCGTCACTGTAACTTGCGTAATATTCCTCAAAATAATGCTGCTCCGGGTTTAGCTGCAAGAACTCCTGCTCAATTTCCGCAATGCGGTTTTTGGCATTGAGCATTTCGTTCAGTTCTTTGGAGAGCGCAGTCGTTTCCTGATCTAATTGCTGTCGTTCCTCCGGGGGCATTTCCCAATCACTCATATTTGGATAGGCGCCGGTCTGTGCATCCAGAAACTTCTCTTTGTTGGCAAGACTGCCGAGAAACGCGGTCAGAAAAGCAGCGTTTTTCTTCTCCAGCTTTTCCGCCACATTGTGCGTTGCAGAATTGTTGTTGGATACAACCGCCACAGTCTTCCCGCTCCGAACCACATTGGCGATGATATTTAGGATCGTCTGCGTTTTTCCCGTCCCCGGCGGTCCTTGAATGATGCTGATTTTGGAGGAAAGCGCCCGCTCCACCGCCAGCTTCTGACTCTGGTTCAAGCCAAACGGATAGATCACTGCCTTCGGCATCTGGGGCATTTTGACGTCTTTCTGCGGTGCAAGATAGCTTGCCAGTACGGTATCCTCGCTGACCTGCTTGATCTTATCGTACTGCATGCTCAGAATGTTGATGCCTTCCACCTCGAGGCTAATTGCCGCGGCAGTCTCCTTGAAATATTGGAATGTTTCTTGATTTTTACCATCTGTCAGGCAATTCTGCTGGAACTGCACTTCGCTCCTGTGGAACGATAAATCTCTCTTTCCCTTGCGGACAATACGATAATACCCACCGAAGTCGAGCAGCTCATCAATTTCGCTGATGGTCTGCCCATTTGCGGTGACAATCACCTGCGCAGGGTCAATTTTCTTTTGCAGAGGCAGAATCTCCACATTGCTACTCTGAAAGTTATATGTCTTATTGGGCGCACTGGTATAGACGACCTCGCACTTCCCGTTGCGGAACTGAAAGCTCGCAACCGAGTCCGTCTGATCTTTTCCCTTTATGATGATTAAGTGCTTTCGTGCGTCCATAGGCAATCCTTTCACTTGAGAATGCGAGCTGTTGACTTATGGGTTGTCCCCGCATATTCGCACTGGATTATAGCTGTACCCACCAGCCACATTTTAGCGGTAGATGCACGTCCAATCCCCTGCACAAATATGTTTCCCTAATCAGTTCAAAAACGTCTCCTGCTCGATTGTAACGCCATAGCTTAGGATTTTTTCAATAGCATCTTTGAACAGTAAGTATCTCCCGCTTTTTAAATCTGCTGCCAATTCAGATAAGTATTCTTTGGAGCGCATAAGACCATGTTCGTGAAATTTTTCAACAAGTTCACCTGACATACGCATGGGCAGCACAGACGAAATTAGCTTCTGCAAGTTGTCGAACATTTGGAAGCCACCCGCATCGATATCTGCCCAAAATCGCGCTTTAACATCTTTAGATGCCGCACGAACGATCAATGTAACCAGCTTTCGCTTTTGTGGACTGAGAAATCCACCATGATAGATCACCAGCTCGTTCGGCTGTTTTTCCGACATCACATATTCATCATAATTGGTTTTGTTCTCAATGAATGTAATACATTGAATTTCGGCCAAGTCAATTGAGATGATGGAATCAATCAAAGTGCTGGGTAAGGCCAAACCGTATGGCGCGGCACCAATACAGATATTTCCCTGCTCTGTTCGAACCTGACAGTTTCCAGCAAACTCATATAGCTCCGGGCGAGCATAGATGCCCAAATATGCCAGCTGTTCTCTTTCCCCCAGGGCGTTTTCATCGCAGGAAATCGCCAAATCCGCATCGTATTTTCTTGCAATCCGCAAAAACAGGTCCCGCACATTTCGCTCAAAGTATTTCGTGTCGGAAAAGCACTTGCTGCTGAATGCGCGCATCGTTATACTGCCGGACAGAGCTGCATACTCGCAGAAAACGCAGAGCAGATCCTGCAATGGGGTATCGTCCGTCCTGCAAAAGGCTGGGATTTTCAGCTGCTCTGCAGCCAATCTACAAACATCTGCCTTCCAAGCTATAATCCAGGGAATCGCAACGTCCTTCAGACTGCCGTCTATCAATTGAATAACTTGAGTTGCCCGCACTTTTGGATGCACTCTTTCGGCAGAAGCATAGCACTGTGGAATCTGATCCAAACGCAGCACAATGGCCGAAAGCACCGGACGGCCTTTCACCCACTCAAGCTGCACCAAATGCTTCTTTTCAAGCTCCAGGGCCGCTTCATTATAAGCATCCCGTATCACGGCATCCTCATAGATATACGCAGGGAGGTCTCTCTTTTCCACTTTTAGCATGACTCTTCTGGGGGATGTCCCAGGATCAGATAGATGCCTGCTGTTTTCATATTTATCCAACAGTCGGTTTATAATGTCGCCTTGCTCTGTCATTGCGCAATCTCCTTGCCAAAGGGCAGAATATGCATTCTGTATTTGTCCTTGTTTACCAGCAGCGTACGGTCTGCAATCGGCATAATATCCGAAACCTTATCCGGCGGTGTACAAATAATGGCCTGCAAGCCCATCCTTCGCAGGAGGCGGACGCTCTCAATAATGCGATCACTATCCATTTTGTTAAATGCCTCATCAAACACTGCCAATCGGACGGTGTTGCCGAAACTGGATGTATCATTCACACGGTAGAGCTGAGCGAAGGAAGCCAGAACCGCAATATAAAACGGAGTCTGTGTTTCACCGCCGGACTTTGTGTTCAAGGTCTGAGAAAGCAGCTGCTTTGTTCCGTTTTGATCTGTGGTTTCCAGGTCAAACTTCAGGTATGTCCTAAAATCGGTATATCGTTGGATATTTTCCTGCAGCTCGCTTTGTTTTCTCGCATTTAACTGTGTATCATCCGCCGTAGTGATCTGGCTGAACAGCTTCTCTATCAGCTGGCCATATTTATCCTGGAAAGGCCGTGCGAACAACCCTACATCGCCTTCCATAAGCTCCGGATCCATAATCATGTCATAATATTCTGCATAATCCGGATTACGCTCCACACGGAACTGATAACTGTCCGTTCCGAATTGAGCCTGGCGCAGTGCGCGATTTAGATTCTTCACCTGATCCTGCACTTGGTCGATGCTGGACTTCAATTTGGCCAGAAAATCATTCTGGAACTGTTCCATCGCACTCTCTCGGGCGGCGTTGATCTTCTCCCGGTATTTGGGCAGCTCACTTTCCTCCAAGAGCCTCCGCTCCGATTCAAACTCATCATTATCCATGGCTTCCACACGGAAGGAACATGGCTTAAACCGGTCCGTATACTCCCTACGTGCAATGAAAAGTTTTTTTCGGGCAGTATCCTGTTCCTTTACGCTCTGCTCCAAACGGCTGCTGAAGTTCTTATGGACGATGTCTGCGCGCTTCAGACGGTCGAGCTCCTGCTGATACCTGGGAAGGCCGATGCTTTCCTGATATTTGGAAGGAAATTCGTCTTGCAGGCGATCCTCCATATAAGTTAGCTGCTGGTAATGATCCGGCAGCACCTCATAGTCGAGTTGGCGAATACGTTCCTTGTACTGGCCGATCTGAATTCCTTTCTCCTCTTTTTCTTTATTCAACGCTATAATTTCATCCCCGAGCGCAGCAATTGTGCGGCGCTGTTCGTCTAGCCACAAAAGATCCAGTTTTGAAAGCTGATCATCGATATCAGTCACTTCATTGACAATCTCCATGCCGCGCAGGTATGCTTTTTGCTTTTCTGCCACGGTGTTTTGGACAAAAAAGTGCGTAAATAACGGTTCTTTTGACTGTGACAAAAGCTGACGGATAGGGTTCCAATAACGCAGCTGGTCTTCAATCTGCGTTAACTCCTCTTCCAATCGAGATACACGCAGACTTACCGCATAACGGCCAATAAATGCGTCATCCATCAGCTCACGACGAATCGAACGGACAACATATCCCTGGTAGAGCAGTCCGTCTGCTGTAATAGCGGTTTTGAAATTGCGCAGCTGTTCAGCTTTTTCACAACATACGACGCGCCCCAACAGATAGTCAATATAGCTGCGCGCCAGCTTGTTATCCGTATCAACCTTTCTGGCAAGGCTGTCATCGCGTGGGCGAATCGTTTCTCGTTCGCGAAGCTTACCGATGTCCACCAACCCGAAGGATGCAAAACCGAACTCTTTTTTGATCCTGTCAAAGATCAATAAGGCGCTCTTATAATACGCCGGATCAACCAGCAGATAAAACCTCTGCGCATTGAGATATCCCTCCACGGCTCCGCGCCACCGTTCGTCCGCAAGCTCCAGGGCATCCGCAAGAATATCTATTCTCACAGGACTGCCGATCCGGCTGTTCAGCTCAGATTCCAAGCGGGCCTTCAATTGCAGTAGACCTCGCGGATAGTCTTTAATGTCCTTTCGGAGATTTGCGAGGACGGTGCGTTTTTGGTCCTGCTCCTCCTTCAACTCCGCCAGTCGATCTTCTGCTATGTGCAGCGCATTCCTGATGGTCTTAGTAAGCTCAGCCGCCGCCTGCTGGGCGCTCTCAAAGGGTGCCGATGAATAGGAAAATATCTCATAGCTTCCGGACACAAAAAGCGAATATGTTTTTAGTACACTTTCGGCAGCCTCCTGCACAGGCAGAAGTACTTCCTCTGCATTCTGCTTCAATACCGAGTCACACAGTCCGTTCAGCTGAAAGGATTCCTTTTTTATTTCCAATGCCAAGGATTGGAGATCCTGCATCAGCCTTTTTTGCTCATCCAGCAGTGCCTGCTTCCGATTGCGGAGTTTTTCTTCCTCCTGAAACACACTGCTCTGCGCGCAGGCCAAGTCAAGTTCGCGCCTGCGGTTCTCCTTCTGCGCGATTCGATCAGAGATCGTCATAATACTCTTTTCAATTGCGGCTAATTCTGTGGTACTGTCTCTCTTTTCAAGCTCAAATCGGTCAATTTGGGCTTGTTCTATTTCTTTTTTGGACCAAAGCACCAAAAATGATTGCACCCGCCAGCGGTCGATGGCCTGATTCATTTCACGATAGAGTTTGCCAATCTCCTGTAAAGCAGTCAGTTTCTCCTCCTGCCGCTGTGCCAACATTTCATGGCGTTTATAATCCCGGATATTCTGCTGCATGGCCTCGATATCAGGCTTCTCCGGTATGTCGCAGATGTTCTCGGTAATGAATTTCTGGATATCCACGATAGGGCGGAAGGATACCGCCTTTTTCATCATTCGAAGGACCTGCTCATTGTGCACATTCCATCTTGACAGCATATTCCTGCGATATTCCTTCTGCGTGTCATAGATCTCCGCCTTAACGTAATTCTGCTTCAAAAAACGGCGCAGCGCAGGAATCTCCATAGCCTCTCCATTTTCAACAAAGCAGTTCTCGGGCAGCGTTCCCACACAAATGAAAAAGCGTTCCTGCCTGCTTCCGTCACTGCGGCAATCAAAAACAACGCCCGTGACAAAACTGCTGCCCACTACGTCATCTTGGAACTCACAAGCAATGTAGCTGGAGAAATCTTTTCCCCGGCGGGAATACGGGTTATTTTCATCCATATCTGCCCGCAAATAACCGTCCAGCGTGCGCTGAGACTTTTCATTGGCAGCCTGATTAAAGTTGCGGGCATTTGTTTCTCCCAATAGAACGATTTGAAGGGCATCAATTACCGTGGATTTTCCCGCACCGTTTTTTCCAGTCAGGAAATTAATATCACCTACCTTGATGATCTCTTTGCTGAAATACAGCCAATTAATCAGCAGGATCTTCTTCAGTTTCTTCATCGGTATCGCCCTCCTTCCGTAGCACAGACACAACATCGTTCAGCTTTTCACTGGAGACTGCAGCCAACACGGTCGGTAATATGGAAAATTTACAACCGCTCTGATTGAACTTTCCCTCAATCCGCTGAATAATCGAGTGATTTTCCAGCAATGTCAACGCACGCTTCACTTCGTCCATATTGGGCTTTGCTGGAAGGATTGCGTAATCCGTGACGACCTTTTCTAAAACATCACGCACGGTACAAACGGCATCCTGCTCCAGACCGAGTTGTTCCTGATTTTCTTCATAAATCATGCGTAGGGCAAGGAGAATGGCCGTTTCTTTTTTGTTCAGGTTGCAGCGGTTCGCTTCGTCCGTATTGATCACATAGAAATAGCCGTTTAAATCATCTTTGCGCAGATCCCAATCCAGCAGACTAAGATATTCTTGCACCGCTTCGTAATGCAGAGATAAAAACGTATAATCCGGGTTATTCACCCTTCCTTTGCCCGGCCGAAACAGTGTTCGCACAATATAAGTCCGGCTAAGAAGCTGGTTGCAAACGGACTTGAACTGTTCTAATTCCTTGGAGGTCGCACTACGAATGAAGTCAAAATCCATTTTTCTTCTCCTTCCGTCGAATCTGCATCTGGGGGATGGAATAGCCATTCTCATGAAATGAGCCGCCCAGCTCTTTGATCTGATGGCCTGCGGCAGAATCTCCGCTGGTCAATACAGCCAGCAAACTCATAATGTAAGATTTATCATCCTTAATGTTTAAATCTTTGGAGTAGCGAACATCTGCGTCCCCCAACCATCCCTGCACATAGGCGACAATAGCCGCACGGCCATATTCGGAACGCAATAGTTGTGCAGCCTGCGCGGCTGCGTCTGCATCGGAAGCGGTTTCCTGAATAAGAACCGCGGCAGCTTTTGTCCGTTTTCCGGGGCGCTTCCGATACCACAAGCTTTTTTCAGAAAGGAATGACTGCTCATAAAGCTGAAATACCGGTTGTATCTGGTCTACTAAATCACCGGCGCGCCGATTGCGAGACAATGCCGTGAGCAGTACATTCAAGTTTCCCCGAACATTTTGATCGCGATTTGTCAGGTTTTCTACCTTTTGCGTTGCTGCTCTCGTATAGCGGCGAACCTGCGCATCTATTTCATCGAGATAGTCATGCTCTATATTGTCATATCGCTCGTCGATCCAGAAAATCTTTCGCAGCAGATCGGAACGGCAGTTTTCCACTGTATCTCCTCGTTTATCCTGCAAAGTTGCGTTCGCCATGGCAAGCAGCAGAGCATCATCCTCAGCCCAGCTTCTCAAAACAGATTGAATTGGAACGCGATACTTTGGGACGGAGTCCTTAATTTTCAACGGTCGTATGTATGCCTCAACTACTTTCTGTCCAAACTCGTTGAAGTGAGAGGCCAATACCTGATTGACGTCCTGCATATCTATCTGCATCTGAAAATAATGCTTCACATTGTGATAGACCATTTGCAACAAATTTATGAGAGCACTGGTGTTATCATAGGCACTGTAAATTGCGGCCATCTTATCGTAAACGCTTTCGCTCTCATCAGCGACCTTCAGAGCAGAGTAGGTGCCAAACACATAGGAAAATCCGCGGGCAGGACGATCATCCCGGAGCTGGTGAAACAGCTCCAACAGCCGGCTGCTGTAACTTGGGACGGTAATATACTCCTCAAAATCGTCACCCCGTTCCTTTTCAAACCAGCCTTTACCGCAGAGCTTCCGAATCAAAAAGCGTGCACGGCCGGAGATATCCCGCAGCTCCTCCTCGTCAATGTCTTCTCCTTCAAATGTGGCATCCGCCAGCTGCTGCTCCAATCTGCTGCGGAGCATAGAATACAGCGTGTCCTCGCGTATTTTTAGGTTTTCACGGTATGCGGTGTACAGCACATCCAGAGCATCTGCGTATAGTGTGCGGTTGGGCGAGGCCAAAGGTGAAAAAAGCTCACCAGGAACCGCTTCAAAAAACTTCATGAACCTTCCTCCTACAGGAGACGACAATTATGATTGGACGATTAATTTGGAATCAGGATAGGCCAGATATCGTATTCGATACGGGGACACTATATGGCGGGCTTCACTGTGGAGACTGCTTTGCATGTTGGCTGGATGGGCGCTGGCTCGATGTTCGCCTGGAATATATGAATGATTGGGTTCTGATCCACAACGGTCTTTTTGTTCCAGTTCGCTATGGCGTTTCTGTGCGAATTTAATCAGCCCACTACCAACTTGTTCGTCTTCTTCAAGAACTTCGCTGGGATCGGGCGGTCCAGCTGCCAGGTGATATTCATCGGCCTGCTGCCCTCGTGCTTCACGTAGTTCGCCGTTCCCAGATAGGTGTACGCCTCCGCACCACCGGTCATACGGTCCGCCTTAAACTCACGGACAAACAGCAGCACCTTGCTGCCGCGATCTTCGTGGTGAATATAGCGTTGACCGGTGGGCGAATTCTCCGCCGTGGTGCTCTGGCTCTGCCAATGGAACAAGCTCTCATTGATGGAATAATCGTT
>ENA-ORLY01000658-ORLY01000658.1-human-gut-metagenome-genome-assembly--contig:-NODE-658-length-46775-cov-3.764144_pt1 | contig 46775 bp, 53 predicted proteins | sample MGYA00243071_ERZ508832 | MGnify/ENA primary metagenome ERZ508832 (study PRJEB26277, sample SAMN04329777) | human gut metagenome | biome: human-associated habitat | host: Homo sapiens | place: USA... | reverse complement strand
TCTTTAATTGTTATAGTAGTTGAATCTTTAGTACTATTAATTTTATCGATAGTATATCCTTCTAATGATACTTTATCAGTTGTATTTACTGTTATACTAGTACCTCCAGTAAAATCTACTGCAAAATTAAATCCTTTTATTAGAGAATATGTAAGTCCTCCTACTATGACTATTAAAATTATTGGAAGCATAATTTTTCTTGAATTTACAAAATCTAATTTTTTGAATGGTATTCTTACTTCTTTAGCAGGAATTATTTTCTTTTTAGATAATCCTATAAATAAATTTATTTTATTATCAAATACTCCACTCTTAGCAAATAATAGTATGACATATTTTTCTAGGTATACTAAGATGGCTATTGTTAAAATAATATTTATTATTAACATTGTTGCGAATCCTTTTACTGAACTTTGTCCTAAAATAAATAGTATTACCGCTACTATAAATGTTGTGATATTAGCATCTAAGATACTTGAAAGGGATTCCTCATTACCTAATTTTACAGCTTTTTCTAATGGAACACCAATTTTTAATTGATCCTTTATTCTTTCAAAAGTTATAATTGATGCATCTACTGCCATACCAATTCCTAATAACATGGCTGCTATACCTGGTAATGTTAATGTTCCTTGTATTAGATAGAATACTAGGAATGATGCCATTGTATATAGCATAACAGCTACACCTGCTATAAAACCACTGAAATGGTATAAAAGTACAAGTGTTAGTATTACAAAGCATATACCAATAATACCCGCTATTAAAGTTTTGTTTAATGATGCTTCACCATATGTGGCTTCAACTGTTCTTGAAGATATTTCAGTTAATTTGGTTGGTAGTGATCCTGAATTTATTAATTCTACTAATGATTTGGCTTCTTCTTCAGTGAAATTACCTTGAATTATAACATCTGATGAAAAGGCTTGTGATACTCTAGCTGCACTTAAACATCTTGATGATGATAGTGATCCACATTTATCTTTTTCTTTGTAATATGAATCAGTATTTTCATCATAGTCTAACCAAATAACGATAATATTATTTGTCATGTCTTTTACACTGTTAGTTACATTATAAAATTTTTCATTATCTTTTATTGATAAACTTACAGCAGGATGTCCATACTGATCAGAAGTTACTTTTGCCGCTCCACCTAGAACATCAGCGGTCATTAGAAGATTATCAGAATAATCACGAAATGATAATACGGCTGTTGAAGATATTACTTCTCTTGCTTCATCTTTATTGGTGATACCCGCTAAGGCTATTCTGATACGATTACCATCTTCAATACTTATTTCTGGTTCATTTACTCCTAAAATATCTACTCTTTTTAAAATGGCTTTATATGTATTATATACCATATCTGAATTTAATTCTTTACCATCTAATGGTTCTATTTGATATAGTACCTCAAAACCTCCTTGAAGATCTAATCCATAATTAGTATGTTTAAATATTGGAATACATAAATATGCTGATATTAATAGTACACCAAATGATAATACTATTCCAGATATACACTTTATTTTTTTGTTTTTGTTTATTATTACTAGTAATAAAGCTATAAAACTTATTACACTTAATATAATTACTGCTATTTTCATAATATCGTCTCCTTCTTTATATTTAGTCTTCCTTTTTATTCTGGCTTTTTATGAATGTATCTACTTTGATAATATCCACGTCAATAATGTCGTTTACCATTTCTGATATAGTTAGATTTTGATCATAACGCCACTTATTTAATTTTAGATAGTTCCATATATCTAGCATACTAATATAGTCGTATTTTTCTTTAATCATTCTAAGCTTTACTTTTAAAGCTCCTTTTAGATCGTTAAAGAGTTCTTTTTCACTACTATAATCCATAACTAATCACCATAAGTTAATTATACTATATATTGGAAAAAAAGCAAAGAAAAAATAGCAACTTATGCTATTTTTCATCTTCATTTTTCCTTTTTTCAAATAATAATTCTATATCAATGTTTAAAGCATTGGCAATATTACTAACTGCATCGATTGAAAAGTTTTTCTTACTATTTGGAGCCTCTATTCGTCTGATAAATTCATGTGAATATTCAGTCTTTTCTGCTAATTCGGCTTGTGTCATTTTTCTCTCTTTTCGATAATGTTTAATATTCTTGGCAATTAGTTCATATATATCATAATGTTTTTCACGCTTTCTTTCCAACATGCATCACCTTAATGTTATTTTCTCACAAAATAACAGTTTTTTATGTAAACCATTTGGTTACATTATTAATATTTGTTGCTTATTTATGCTACATTTTGGTAATTACTTTTTATTTTTTTTAATGCCTTACCCTCCCCTCTTGATACCGCTACTTGATTCATTTTGAGAATACCTGCTATTTCTGTTTGTGTTTTATCTTCAAAATATCTTAAATAAATTATTTCTTTATCAGGACTTGGAAGTTTGTTAATCATATCATATAACATTATATTATCTATATTATAATAATCTTTTTGATCGCCAATTGTATCGGATAATGATAAATCTTTACTATCAGTATATATTATTCTATCTAAACTATCCACTGGATTCATAGCAAGCATGACTTCATCTATTATTTTTTTATCTATTTCTATAAACATAGCTATTTCTTCATTAGAGGGTTCTTTCATTAATTTTTGACTTAAAATTATCTTTGCTTCGTTTATCTTTTTATATAATTTATAGTAGTCTCTTACTAATTTAATATTTCTACTATTATATACATAAGAATATATTTCACCATATATGTATTTATAGGCATAAGTAGAAAATTTTGTATTTTTATTATCTTGATAATTATTATATGCTTTTATTACTCCTTTAACCCCTTCTTGGTATAAATCTTCTTTATCATAATTTTTAAAATATTTGTTTATTATGGCATAAATAAGACCATTACAAGAGGTAATTATATCTTCATATTTATTCATTAGATCATCCTTTCAAATAGTTTAAAAGCATCATACTCATTATCTATTTTAGGAATATCTTTAAATAGTCTTTTTGATATGTTAAATTTATCACAGATAATTATATTTCCTTTATTATTTTTAAAGTTTTTATATAATTTTTTTAAATATTTTATACTATAACTATCTATTGAATATATATCATCTATGTTAATTACAATGTATTTAAAGTCTTCATCTACTATTCCTTTAACGGTATTTTTGTTTAAATCTCCCTTCACTCTTATAAAAAGTATTCCTCTTCTAAACTCCATACTAGTTTTTAACACTTTTATTCACCTCTATTATAATTTAGCATATCTTTTATTTTTAATATACATATTCGACAAAACTAGACCTTTATTTTTTTCGACATCTTTCACCTCCTAGTAATCCCTCTATATATATAAACACTAAAAAGGTTAAAAAAATGTAACTTTTTGGATTTTATTTAAAATTATTTAAAAAAATAAAAAAAGACTTATATTTTTAAGTCTCCTTTTATTATTTCTTGTAGATTACGAATAAATATTGTAAATATATTAGCTTTATCTATATTTTCTGTTACTGTTGCATCAATATTAGATATTACTTTATTGTTTTCAATAATATCGATGGTACCGATAGTATCTCCTTTTTTTACTGGAGCTATGATAGTAGAAATGTTTGTTTTATATGTTATATTTCTATCTTCATCTGTTTTTTTGCTTAAAATGGTTATTGTTTCTTTAGATGTTATATTTGCTTTTGTTTTTTTACCTAATTCTACTTTTACTGACTTTAGTTTTGTGTTATTATCAACTATATTTTTTACTGTATATATATTATATCCATAATCTAGCATTTTTGTTGTATCACTACTTCTCTTTGCCGCTGTGGGTTCATTCATTACTACGGTTATTAGACGCATGTTATCTTTTTTAGCGGTGGCTGTTAAGCAATAGCCTGCTCCTTTAGTAAAACCTGTTTTTAAGCCATCGGCTCCAGAATAAAATTTTACTAGTTTATTTGTATTGACTAGCCAGAATGGACTCTTAGTATCTTTTCTTAAATAGTCTTCATAAGTTGAACTAAATTCCAATATTTTTTCATGCTTTATTAATTCTTTGGCTATTAGCGACATATCGTAAGCACTTGAATAGTGATTATCAGTATCAAGTCCAGTAGAATTAACAAAATTAGTATTTTTTAAACCGAGTTCTTTAGCTTTAGTATTCATTTTTTTAACAAAGTTTTCTTCACTTCCTGCTATACGCTCGGCCATGGCAACTGTAGCATCATTTCCTGAGGCTATAGTTATTCCTTTTAACATGTCAGTGACGGACATTTTTTCACCAGTTTTTAGGAATATTTGACTTCCGCCCATGGACGATGCTTTTTCAGAAGCTGTTATTTGTTCATCCCATTTTAAAGTGCCTTTATCTATTTCTTCCATTATTAGGAGCATACTCATCATTTTCGTCATTGATGCTGGTGGTAATTTTTCATAAGCATTTTTTTGAAATAGTATTTCTCCAGTAGAAGCTTCTATCATAATGGCACTTTTTGCATCAGGAGCTAAGTCTTCTTTTTCTTCTGCATTGACTATAGAAAACAAAAAAAGACAGAATATAAATATTAATATTTTTTTCATATTATCACCTAGTAAAAACTATGCTTTTATTAATATTTTATTCTATCTATTTATTTAATTTCTTTTATTAAACTTTTGATTAAACGTTTTGAGTGTTCTTTTTGACTTCTTTTAAAATCGTTGTACGCATTATCAAATCTTGCAAATGATGCTGCTTCTACTTTTTTTAAGTAATTTTTATATGCTTCTTTGGTATTTTCATCATTAAATTTGTTTAAGTATGCTTTAGCATCTTCTTCACTTACAAATTTGCATTCTTTTTCACAAGTTAAGCCATAATTTGTAATACATGTTTCATGTGGACATTTTACACTTATAACTCTACCTGTTACTTTTTCTCTTATTCCTAATAGTGGTGTATAATTACATATAACTCTGAATTCTTTTAATTCATCGTTACATAGATTAACTTCAAAATAATTTTTTTTCATAATACTTCTCTCCTTGTGCTAATTATTATATGACATTTTATCTTATTTGTCAATATTAGAGATAATATAGGTATTTGTAGGTGTCATAAAATATGGTTTTGAGTAAACTATATTAGATATCACGTAAAGGAGGTATATATATGTATTATTACGGAGGATATTCTGGAGGTTATGGCAATAGTGGATGTGGTTGCGGAAGTAATATGAGCTATGCCTATCCTTCATACGGCTATGGCTATACAGGTGGTTATGGTTATGGTAGCAGTGCCGCTATTATATTAGTATTATTTATATTACTAGTAATTATAATAGGTTCAAGAGTAACTGCATAATATTTAGGGAAAATACTTCCCTTTTTTTTATTTTTATGTTAAAATATCTTCTGGAAGAAAGGAATGATTGTATGCTTAGAACAAAAGATATACTTGATGAAAAAGATCCACGTGTTAGAGCAGAAAATACAGATGTTGAATTTCCTTTAAGCTTAGAATATAAAAATATTATACCAGAAATGTTAAAACATTTAAGATACTCTCAGATTGAAAAATTATCAAAGAAGTATAACTTAAGACCTGGTATGGGGCTTGCTGCTCCACAATTGGGTATTAATAAAAACTTTTTTGTAGTTTGCTATGAAAGAAAAGAAGGAGTATTTGATGATTATGTGCTTATTAATCCTAAGGTTATTTCTTATTCTGAGGAAATGATTTATGCTGGTGAAGGAGAAGGATGTTTAAGCGTTAATCGTGAAGTTGATGGTATTGTACCAAGACATGCTAGAATTACTGTTGAAGGATATGATTTAGAAGGTAACTTAATTAAATATCGTGTTCGTGAGGATTTGGCTATTGCTTTTCAACATGAACTTGATCATTTAAAGGGAATTTTATTTGTAGATTATATTGATCCTAGTGATCCATATAAAAATGCTGATAATATGCGTGAAATATAAAAAACATGTGATTAACACATGTTTTTTTATTTTAATACTAAGATTAATATGATTATTACTAATAATAGTAATATAGAACCTATAATTATTAAAATTTTATTATTTAGAAAGCCATTTTTATTCATGCTATTTAAAAGATTTATTTTAAACATATCTCTTTCTGCATGGGATTTTGATATCATTACTCCTTTGTATGTTTGTAGTTCTTTCTGATGTCCTTCACTTAATATTTCTTCAGGAGTTATAGTATCTAACATTATTATTTTTTGGTTTTCATAAAGAGTATAATGTAATACTACATCTCCATGTACTTGAGAAAACATTCTATCAGTAGGAAGCTTAAATTCATATTTAATTATTCCTTCTTTACTATTTTTGGATACAATCACTCCCTGCATGTTTCCATCACGTAATTTTGGTACACAGTCAAATATTAATTTTTTGTAAGCTAGCATATTATATTTTTTTAATGCTCTCGTTTTTTTGTTGAATTCGTTTTCATTTAAGTATTCTACTACATATGTATGCATTTTATCACCTATATACATTTTACTACATATTTGTTTTTTTTTAAATACTTTTTGATAAAATATTTGAAAAACAAAGAAAAATTAAATTTTCTTCGTTTTGATAAGCATTTTACTTTTACTTTTATTTAGTATTTGCCCAGCTTCTTTAATTCCTATTATTTTTTCATCTGAATTGTCTTGATGTTTCATTTTTTCTTCTTTATATCTTGAATATACCACTACATTTACAGCTGTATTAATGGTTGGATTACTTTTATAATATTCTTTTTCTTCATCATTCATTTTTTCTATGAATGATGTTGATTTTAGGCTATCTACTAAATATGGTTTTACTTTATTATATTTTATTACTTTATTGGCTGCTACGAATATATTGATTACTGGTAATAATAATAATAATTTTTTGTAATTTGTTTTCTTTTTATTTGGTTTTATTTCATTAGTTATATTTTTAATATTTATTTTATATCCTTTATCTGATACGTCTTTATACATTCTAAAATAATTATATTTTACTATCATTATACTTGCTATACTTGTTACTACATAAGCTCCTAATATTAACATAAGTTTCCTTCCTTTCAGAGCTGCTATTATATCATTACTAGACTTTATTGTCAAATATTATTTGCTATTTATTTAAAGTGCTATTTCCTGTTTTATAGTCTATAGTTATGCCATCTTGAATATTGTAAACAAAGACATTGAATTTTATTCCTTTTCCGTTATCTTCGATAGATAAGGCTTCCATTTCTACTCCTGTTGCTAATAAGTTGTTACCTTCAAATATTGGTGTTACACGATATAAAACATGATTATTTGTTTCTTTTATATATTTGGCTACTTTATTTTCGAACTCTAACATACCTACTGTATTCATACTTCTAGTACAAGTTATTAAATTTTTTTCATTGGCGTTTTCACCTGTTAGTTGATACCCTATTAAATGGCATCTATTATATAGATATTTACCTTCTACTATATCATACTTTACTGTATGCCAACCACTAGGCTTTATTCCACCTATACTACCTCTTTTTTCAGTGGGCATCATACTTTTATCAATATTGGCATAAGCTGTTGTACATATTCCTAGGTTATCTAATTCACCATATTTTTCAAAAGTAGTTGTATTTTTTTCTTCTTCTTTGAAATATGGTTCATTATCGTTAATTATAACATATGATTTATTACTATATTCTGGTATTTCTTCTAAAGACGATACTGTTGTTTCGGAAGTGGCTGTAGTATTGCCTATGATATTGTTTATATCTATATTATAATATTCTATTACAAATATTATTAATATTGGTAGTAATGCTATACTATATTTTTTTAGTTTATTTTTTTTCATATTTATACCTCTTGTAGTAATATTCTACTACTATTACATTATAACATAAATATTATGCTTTATGTTATTTATTTAAAAAAATCAACTAGAAATAGTTGATCTTTTAAGTTATACTCAAAGTAATTTGAGTTTTTATTAAATCTGGTGCTGAATGTAAGAATTGAACTTACCCCTGAAGCTTACCATGCTTCTGTACTACCACTATACTAAATCAGCGGAAATTAATATTATTTGAATAATATTAATTTTGCAAATATGATTAATGCAAGTATTACTCTATAGAAAGCAAAGACTGAAAAATCATGTTTTTTGATATAATTTAGTAGGAATTTTATTGTTAAAATACCCATTGCGAATGATGTTATTATTCCTACTATTACTTCTTTAGTAAATACTAGATCACCAACTTTTAATACTGTGGCACCACATATTACTGGTACTGATAATAGGAAGGTAAATTTTGTTATTGCTTCTTTTGATATTCCTTGTAATCTTCCTGCTAGAATTGTAGTACCACTTCTTGAAAAACCTGGTATTACTGCAAAAGCTTGAGAAATTCCTATTATTATTGCTTGCTTTAATGTTATATTTTCAAATTTTGTTTCTTTCTTATAATGATTACTAGCCCATTTGTCTCCAACATATATTAGAACACCCATTACAGCTAGTGATAAAGCTATTAACCATATTTTGTTTCTTATTACATTTTCTATTATGTCATCTAGTAATAGTCCTACTAAGGCGGCAGGTATTGTTGCTACTACTAAATACCAAAACATTTTTCCGTTTGTTGTCTTCTTCTTTGTTTTTATATCTTTGATGGCTCCAATAAATAAGTTCCACCAATCTTTAAAGAAGAATACTAGTACTGCCATCATTGTACCAAAATGTAGTGCTACATCAAAAGCTAATGATGATTCTTCCCAACCAAATAGGTATGGGAATAGTATTAAATGAGCTGATGATGAGATTGGTAAAAATTCGGCTATCCCCTGAATAATTCCTAATATTATTGCTCTAAATACAGTCAAAATTATTCACCTTCTAATTATTTTCTTTTAATACTTCTACTGCTTTTTCCATGGCCATATTGTATTTTAATACTTCTTTTGAACCGAATTCTTTCATTATTTCTTCTTCAGTCACATTATAGTTTTTGGCTATTTTTGCTATTTCTTTATCAATATCTTTATCTTTAATTTCTATTTTTTCTTTTTTGATTATTGCTTCTAATAGATAACGATATTTTAATCTTGTTTCAGCTTCTTTTTTGATATCTTTCATGATATCTTCTTTTTTTACACCAGCATAAGCGTAGTATAATTCTTCATTTACGCCTTGCATTTCTAATCTTTTTACGAAGTCTTTATACATTTTATCTGCTTCTGCATCGATTATTTCTTCTGGAATTTCAATAGTCATATTTGATGATGCTTTAGCTAATAAATCTTCAACAAATTTGTTTTCTGTGTCATGTTCTTTTTGAGTCTTTATTTCTTCTTCGACAACTTTATTTAATTCTTCTTTATTTGTTACGCCTTCCATGTCTAAGTCTTTAAAGAATTCTTCATCTAAATCAGGAATTACTCTTTTTTTAATGTCATGTACTGTTACGTTGAAGACTACTTCTTTTCCTGCTAAATCCTTAGCCATATAATCTTCTGGGAAAGTTAGTTTTATATCTTTACTTTCTTCTTTTTTCATTCCTACTACGCCTTCTTCAAAGCCTGGTATAAATGAATGACTACCTATTTCTAATGAATATCCTTCAGCTGATCCGCCTTCGAATTCTTCATTATCTTTAAATCCTTTGAAATCGATAATAGCAGTATCACCTTCTTCTACTGCACCATCTTTTGATACTAGTTCAGCAAATCTATCTAGGATATGTCCTACTTCGTGTTCAATTTCTTCTTTTGTTACTTCTACTTTATCTTTTTTTACTTTTAATTCTTTATATTTTCCTAATTTTACTTCTGGATCTGTAATTATTGTTATATTTACTTCAAAGCCATCATCATCAGCAGATACTATCTCTAGTTTTGGTTCTACTGCTGGTATTAGTTTTTCAGTAACTATTATTTCTCCATATTTAGCATCGATTAGGTCTTCCATTGCACTTCTTACGATATCTCCTGTACCATATTTCTTTTCAAAAACATTTCTTGGTACTTTTCCTTGTCTGAATCCATCTACTTTGGCATTCTTTGATACTTTTGCAAATGCTTTGTCTTTTGCTTTGCTCCATTCTTCTCCACTTACTTTATAGTTTATTTGCTTTTTCATATTTTTTACCTCCCTAACAAATTTCTACTATTTCTACTTCATATTCACCATTAGGAGAGGCTACTTTTTTTACTTCTCCTACTTTTGCGTTCATTATTGCTTTAGCTATTGGACTTTCGTTTGATATTTTATTGTTTGATGGATCTGCTTCTTTTGATCCTACAATACGATATTCTTCTATTTCGTCATCATCTACATATTTTATTTTTACTGTAGTTCCTAATCCCACTTTATCAGTAGATGCTTTCTTTATTATATGGGCATTTTCCATTATTTTTTCTAACTCTTGTATTCTTCCTTCTACTTGTGCTTGTTCTGTTCTAGCTGCATCATAATCAGCATTTTCAGATAAGTCTCCAAGAGCTCTTGCCTCTTTTAAAGCCTTGATAACAGCGGGCCTTTTAACATTCTTTAATTCATTTAATTCTTCTTCTAACTCTAGAAATCCTTCATCGGTTAGATATACTTTATTGTCAGTCATTTTTATTTCCTTCTTCCTCTTTCTATTTGAAATTATTTTTTCTTTTTTACAATTCAAAATTGTACTAAATTTTGATACTTTTGTCAAGTATAAATTTACTTTTATTATATTCTAAAATTTATTATTATTAACTTATTTTTATTCGAATCATATCATTTGGATAAACTTTCTTATCTAGCTTGAATTTTAATATTTCTTCTGGATGCCTACCGATATTTACTTTTTCACCATCTTCATTATATATATCAGGCATTTTGAAACTAAATGGTTTTATATTTGGACCAAATATTTCTACTTCATCACCGGTTTGAAAATAATTTCTTTCAGTTATGGTTACCATGCTGGTTTTCTCATCATAATCTTTAACTATTCCTAGGAAATCTTGATTTGACACTTCATTTCTTCCTAAATAATATTGTTCATTTACGGTTGGTAATTTGTCCCAGAATTGAACGGTTGCTTCTCTATTAGCTACTCTATCTAATATTTTTTGATAATATTCTACTTTTTCTTCGGTTAATTTATTTTCGTAATAATCATCAATTAGATTTCGATAGGTATTTATGACAGTGGCTACATAGTAATTACTGCGCATTCTTCCCTCTACTTTTAGAGAAACTATGCCTATTTCTATCATTTCTTTTACTTTGGTTAACATCATTAAATCTTTTGATGAAGCAGTGAATTTTGTTTCTGATTCTATCTTGTTGTTATTTTTATCATATAATGGGAATTCCCAGCGGCATATTTGAGCACAACCACCACGGTTGGCATCTCTTTTGGTAAAATAATTTGATAATACACATCTTCCGGAATATGATGAACACATTGCACCATGGACAAATGTTTCTATTTCCATACCTGTTTTGTCTATTATTTCTTTTATTTCATTTTTTGACATTTCTCTTGCCAATACAACCCTTTCTACACCTTGTGATTTCCAAAATGATACTGCTTCATAGTTTAATGTAGATGCTTGCGTAGATATATGTACTTTTAAATTTATATTATTATCATTTATTATATCTATTATTAATGGATCTGATACGATTATGGCATCTACTTTAGCTTCTGATAAAGCTATTAAATATTCTTTTATACCTTTTATATCTTCGTTGTGAAAAACGATATTTACTGTTACATAGACTTTTTTATTTAGATTGTGAGCATACTTTACGGCTTCTTGTATTTCTTCAATACTAAAGTTTTTAGCATTAGCACGAAGTGAATAATTTCTTCCTCCTATATAACAAGCGTCTGCTCCATAAAGAAAGGCAAATTTTAGTTTTTCTAGATTTCCAGCTGGTGCTAATAATTCTACTTTTTTATGCATCTTTATCACCTTTCAATCGATAAATTGTTTTTATATTATAGAAGCCTTCATAAGTATTTTCCATTTTTTCTTTACTTATATATTTATCTATTATATCAATATTATTTGTACTTGATAAATCTATTACTAAATTTATGTCTTTTAACTCCTCTATATGATTTATTAAATTTACTAGTGGACTATAAATGATAGTACCATATTTTTTTTCTATAATGGTATACTTATTATCATTATTATATATACAATATAGATTGTCTTTTTTTTCTTTATTTATGTATGTAAAATAACTAGTAAGTAATAATCTACGAGAATAAAAGATTGGTAATAATCCATATACTGTGTAATAGATGTTTAATTTTGTATTATTTTTTATATCTAATATTTCTTCTTTAGTTATATCTGATGTTATATAGGTACTATTTAAACCATGGTTATAATAAAAATTATTACTATTTATACTGGCATTTAGATGCTCCTGCGATAATATTAATTCTTTTTTAATATTCATATCTTTAGCTATTTTAAATATGCCAATATCATAAAATAATATGCCTTCTATATTGCGTGTGGCCACTTTATTTAATACTTCTTTTACAAGTGGTATATCTTTATTATGAATCATTTTATTCATTGCTATGATTATTTTTTTATCTACCGACTGTGCTAAAAGAATTATTTCTTCAATAGTTAATTCAAAATTATATATGGATAAATCTTTGACACCTATTATTATGCCTTTTATATCTTTATTTAGAATGATATCTATATCTTCTTTTTTATTTGGTACAACAATTATATTATTCATATTTTTTACTCCTTTTGGATATGGCTATTTTATCCCCTACTGGTATATAAATAGTAGAAAATTCTTTATTGTTATCTAAAAAGTTAATAAATAATTTTATTTTGTTTACGATACCTTTTTGATTTTTAGTTTTTATTAGATTTGGGTTTTCTACTAAGCCATGGAAGGATAAGTTATCTGTAATAATTGTTCCATCTTCTTTTAAATTATCTTTATATTTTTCAAAGAAAAGGATATTCTTTCCTTTAGCGGCATCGATAAATATTAGATCATATTTTTCTTTTATATCTGTTAGTGTGGCGTCGTCATTAATGATATTTATTTGATTTTCTAAATTATATTTTTTAATATTTGATACTGCTATATTATATCTGTCTTTATCTTTCTCTATAGTAGTTACTTTGATGTTTTTATTTGCTTTAGCCATCATAATAGCGGAATATCCAATAGCACTACCTATTTCTAAAATATTTGTAATTTTATTTTCTTTAATGTAATTAACTAGATATAATATTCCATCTTTTTGCATGATAGGTATTCTATTTTCTTTTGCATATTTTTCTATTTCTTCCATATTTTTTCACCTTAACTTTTAAAAGAAAAGCAACTTTTTATTGCTCTTCTTTTAATCTTTCTTTTTTCTTAAATTTTAATTCTTCAGAAGCCATTTCTTCATCTAAAAAATATTTATTAGCCATTTTAGTATCATATGTTAGTAAGTGCCCTTCAATATAGAAGCCAGGGAATTTCTTTTTTATCCACTCTTCTTCAATATTGACACTTGCTATATCTTTAATACTTTTTACATATATGTTACTATGATAATTGGTAATTAACTTTGAATCTTTAATATGAAGCGATGTTATTAATGATTCTCCTTCTGTTCGTAAGAAAAAGCCTTTATCATTATAATATATAACATTATATATTTTTTCTGTTCCATCTATAAATGTTATATTTATATTATCTAATAGCATTATACCACCATTCATAATAAAACTCCTCTCAATAGCATTATTTATTATATCAAAGCATTATTCTTATGTCAATAATATTATCTTATTAGTAATGTAGTAATAGTTATTAATGTTATTACTAATGCTATAGCTATGGCTATTATGTATATTTTTTCGTTTACTTTTACTTCAACGTAGCTATCACCATTTTCTTTATATTTTAGTTCTATTTTTCCACCTTTTCTTTTAACCATTTCTTTTAGTTTTTCTTCTATTTCTGGAATAGTTAAACTAGTTGTTAAAAACATATCTAAGATAGCTTTTTTGAATACTTCAGGGCTTAAATACCTTAGTACTTCATAATTTTTGTAGTATTCTTCTGCTAAAGAAGCAATGTCTCTTTTTCTTTTCATAATACAACACCCTTTCTACTTTTATGAGTTTAGTATATCATAAAAGAGTGCTTATTTCAAGACTATACTCCAAAATTATGTTTTGTTTTCTTTGTTATTATTTTTCTTATTATATCTAATGGGATAATGCTAAATGATAGAACAATTGTAATTAATAATTCTTTTATATTTATTCTTGTAGTTTGAAAAATTGTTATACCGGAATATGTTATGGATATTTGTACTATGATGATAAATAGTATTATTAATAAAAAGATTTTGTTTTCTGATAAATGAGCAAATATATTTAGTCTGTGTGTTCTAGCATTAAATGCATTAAATGTCGCTAAAAAGATAAATAGACAGAAGAATGATGTCATAAAATGATTATTATCTACAAATAAACTTTTTATTATTGGAAGTTTTAGAAAGATAATGCATAGTACTAAAGAGTATAATCCAGAAGATAGTATTTCATTAATCATATATTTGTTTAAAATGTTTTCTTCTTTCTTTTTTGGTGGTTCTTTCATGTACTCTATTCGTGGTACTTCGTAGGAAAAGGCTAATCCTGCTAATGTATCCATGACCATATTTATCCATAACATCTGTACAACGGTTATTGGCGATGGTACTCCGATAAATGGCCCTATTAGGGCTAAAAGAATAGCGGATACATTTACGGATAATTGGAAAATAATGAATTTACGAATATTTTTAAATATTGTTCTACCATATAATATTGCTTTAGATATTGATACTATATTGTCATCTAATATTACTATATCTGAAGCTTCTTTGGCTACTTCGGTACCACTACCCATGGCAAAAGATACATCGGCTTTTTTAAGAGCAATGCAATCATTTACTCCATCACCAGTCATTCCTGTTACTAAGCCTAATTCTTTTGATAGTAATACTAGTCTTTTTTTGTCTTCTGGAAGAGCTCTTGATACTACTTTTAATCTTGGTATTATTTTTTTTAATTCTTCGTCATTTATTTTACTTAATTCATTACTAGAAAGTATTACATCAGCATTATTGCTTACTATACCTACTTCTTTGGCTATACTGGTAGCAGTTTCTTTGGAGTCTCCTGTTACCATAATGGTATTTATTCCTGCTGATTTTATTAAATTTAAACCATCTCTAGCCTCTTTTCTTATTTCATCTTTAATAAATATTATACCTACTAATATATTTCTTCTTATATTATCTGTAGGATAGATACTTTGAGAAGTAGATATAGCTATTGCTCGAATTCCTTTATTTGTTTTTTCTTTTATAATGGACATTAATTTTTCTTTATCTAAATATTTGCTTTTTCCATTTTCATCTATATAATTAGTAGTATACTTTAATAATACATCAGGTGCTCCTTTTATTAGTTTAATTTTTTTATTGTTTTTTTCTATTATTGATATGGAATATTTATTTTGACTATTAAACATTATTTTATCAATTATCTTTATAGTGTCTTTTTTGTTTTGACCTGCGAAAGATAGTAAGGCTTTATCGGTTATATTTCCCCCTATTATTTTGTTAGTAGTACTATCATATTCTGAATCGTTGTTATATATAATGCTATCTATTAGGATTTGTCTATAAGATGGTAATAATTCATTTATATTAGTATACTCATTTAAAGATCCATCTAATATTGATATTACTTCCATTTTACCATTGGTTATGGTTCCTGTTTTATCAGTAAATAATATATTTAATGATCCTGCAGTTTCTATTCCAACCATTTTTCTTACTAGGACTTTGTTTTTTAACATTTTCTTTGAATTAGTTGATAATACCAGTGTTATCATCATTGGTAGACCTTCGGGGACGGCCATTACTAATACTGATACTGCTAATGTCATTGCTTCTAGAATATAACCTATGATGGTATTTAATGGTATGGCTTTTATTATTGATAGATTGAAATTATTTAGAATAAATATTTTAGAAAATAAATAAGAAATGGCTATAAGGATAGCAGCTATGTAACCTATTTTGCTTATTATTTTGGCTAGATTGGTTAATCTTAGTTTTAATGGTGATATATCTTCTCCGGTTGTTAATTCTTTGGCCATTTTACCATATAATGTATCCATACCTACTTTAGTTATTAATACTTCAGCAGTTCCATCATAAATGGTTGTTCCTCTATAAACTTTATTCTTATCGGATATGATATTTATATCTTTTGTTAATTCTTTATATACTTCTTTTGATTCTCCATTTAGTGATGATTCATCTACTGATAATTTTCCTCTTATTAAAATACCATCTGCTGGTATTTTTTCGCCACTTGATAAAATTATTACATCATTTTTTACAATGTCATCTATTGATATTTCTATTATTTTTTTATTTCTTCTTACACGGACATTTATTTTTGATGATTCTTCTTGCATTCTTTCAAATGCTTTATTAGATCCATACTCACTAATAGCGGATATTAGAGATGCTACTAAGATGGCTATTACTATACCAATTGTTTCAAAGTAATCGAAGTCTTTAAATAAAAATATTGTTTTTACTGCTAAAGCTATTATTAATATTTTTATAATTGGATCTCCTAAAGTTTCAATAAATAAATTAAAGAATGTATTGGTATTTTTTCCACTAATGTTATTACTACCATATTTTTTTCTGCTTTCCTTTACTTCTTCATTATTTAAACCATTATTATTGTACATAAGAATCCTCCTATGGTACATAATATTTTATGTTTGATTTTTTTAGAAGTTTTATGAAATGACAAAAAATGACTATTTTATTTAATAGTCATGATTAATGTTCATACTTTTTAAATACAAATTTTTTATTTGTATAATAGTTATATATAAATGTAAGAAGCGAGCTTATTATTTTAGACCAAAAGTTTGATATATTAACTTGTTCAATTAATATAACAAGTATAGTACTATCTATTAGAAAACCTATTAATCTAAAGATTATGAAATCTAGTATTTGGGTTATTTTGTTTCTTTTATTTGTAGGTATTGAGTTAAATAGTTTTTGATTTAAGTAAAATAATAAGCTAAATGATACTAAGTAAGCTATAAAGTTTGCTAATATGTATGCTTTGGGATTTATTTTTGTTATGAAAAAATATATTAAGTATAATATTATAGTACATATAATGGAGATACTGCAATATCTTATAAATTCTTTGTTTTTATTATATATGTTAATTATATTACTCATTTTTACACCTTTATATCCTTTATAACACTTTTGATTATTATAGCATTAATTTTTTTTGCTGTAAACTTGATTTTGAAATGTGTTGTTTATTTGTTATAATCTTCTAAAAAACTTTTATATACTCCATTCTTTTTAGTTCCTAATATGCAATTTAGATTTATGTTATCTAAGCTTTTAAAAATATTTCGATCGATATTTGGATTTGTTTTTTTTAGTTTTTTTATTAGTTCTTTCATTTCTTTTCTCTTACTTAGTCCTTCATTTGTTAGGGAACACATCTCTGTAAATTTACATGCACAATTTATAAAGGTTAACTTGGAATTGTTGCGCCATGATATAATACTTTCTTCTTCAACTAAATATAGTGGTCTTATTAATTCGATACCTTTAAAATTATCACTATGTAATTTTGGCATCATTGTTTTTATTTCAGAACCGTAAAACATGGATAGTAGTGTTGTTTCTATTACATCGTTAAAATGGTGTCCTAAGGCTATTTTGTTGCAGCCTAATTCTTTGGCTTTATTGTATAAATATCCTCTACGCATTTTAGCACACATGTAACATGGACTATCAGAACTTATTTTTGAGACTACATCAAATATATCACTTTTAAATACTTCTATTGGGACATTTAATGTTTTAGCGTTATCTATTATCATATTTAGGTTGTATTTATTATATCCTGGATCCATTACTACGTATTTGGCATTAAATGGGACATTACCATGTCTTTCTAGTTCTTGAATACATTTTGCCATTAAGAAAGAGTCTTTTCCTCCGGATATACATACCATGATATTATCATTTTCTTTTATTAATTCGTATTCTTTTACTGCTTTGACAAACTTACTCCATATATCTTTACGATATTTTTTTATTATACTTCTTTCTATTTCTTTATATTTTTCCATTTTCTTCATACTCCTTATATATTAAATTGGTTTTTAATAAAAGTATATTTATTAACTAATATCTAAATATAAAACTTCTATAAATAAATACTACACAATTATATCATACTTTTATTAATTATTATATAATTTTTTTATTTTGTAAACTATTGAATATTAAGGAATTGAAAAAAATGTAAAATAAATTTTCTAAAATCTATTGCTTTTTATTGAAAAATGTATTATGATTAATATGTCATAAAAATATATGACCGCACTCTACGATTGTAAGTAGGTGTGATAACCAAAACCCCCTGAAGAGTCAGCTAAAGCTGGCTCGCTTTTATTTATATTATTAGAAGATGATTAAATATAATACTTGTTTTCTATATTTTTAACTATATATAAAAATTACGGATATTCCTCCGTAATTTTTTTAGTCTAAATTTTCAGTAGATTTTAGTTCTTTAATTATTGGTTCATACTCTGGATTGGTATTGAATGTAAGTAATGTGCTGATGAATTCTTCAGCATCTTCTTTGGCCTTCAATAACATTTTAAAATCTTTTTTTATATTTGCCATTTTGAATGATAATTCTCCGCTTTGTTCAGTACCAAATAGGTTTCCTTCGCCTCTTGTCTGAAAGTCATATTCACTTATAGCAAAGCCATCATTTGTTTTCTCTAGTAGCCTTAGTCTTTCTTGTGATTCGGGAGCTACTAAAATGCAATAACTTTGAATATCACCTCTTCCTACTCTACCACGTAATTGATGAAGAGTGGAAAGTCCGAACATGTTAGCACTGAATATTACTATCATTGAAGCATTTGGAACATTTATTCCTACTTCTATTACTGTTGTTGATATTAATATATTTATTTTATTATTTTCAAAGTTTGTCATTATTTTGTTTTTTTCTTTTGGATCTATTTTGCCATGTATAATACCTATTTTAGCTATTTTTCCAAAAGCTTTATTCATTTTTTCTTCTAGTTCTTTGACGCTTTCGGATTCTTTGTCTTCTTCTTCGTCAATCATAGGAGCCACTACATATATTTGATAATTTTTATCTAGTTCTTCTTTCATCATATTTAATACATCAGTTATTTCTTTGTCCTTTTTAAAAATAGTTATAACTGGTTTACGATTAGCAGGCTTGCTTTTAATTATTGATAAGTCGGTATCACCATATATAGTAAGTGCATATGTTCTTGGAATTGGAGTGGCACTCATTGATAATACATCAGGGCTTATTCCTTTACTTTTAAAAATGTTTCTTTGATTTACACCAAAGCGGTGTTGCTCATCAGTTATTACTAATCCTGATTTTTTATAATTTATTTTCTCTTGGATTAATGATTGTGTGCCAATTATTAAATCTATTTTTCCATTGGATAAATTTTCATATATTTCTTTTTTGTCTTTAGCACTAGTACTAGATGTAAGAAGGGCTATATTCATTTTACATTTACTAAATATTTTTAATGCTTCTTCATAGTGCTGTGTTGCTAGTATTTCTGTTGGAGCCATCAATGCTGACTGATGTTTGGATAAATAGTTGGCATATATACTTATGAATGCTACAATTGTTTTACCAGAGCCAACATCACCTTCTAGTAGCCTATTCATGCGTTTTTCACTTTCTAAATCTTTTAATATATCATTTACGGCTATTTGTTGATCTAGTGTTAGGGCAAATGGTAAGGAACTTATAAATTTATTTATTTTTTCTCTATCTAAATTTCTTGTAATGCAAGCTTCTTCACTAACTATTTTTTCTTTTAAATAATTTATTTTTAGCATATACATAAATAATTCTTCATATTTGATTCTTTGTCTTGCTTTTTTTAGCATTAATATATCAATTGGGTTATGTACATTATGTAGAGCTTCTTTTTTTATTATTAAATTATATTTTTCTTCTAAATATTTTGGCAATAAATTATCTACTGAAAAATCTGTTTCTAAGGCACTAGATATTAATTTTGCTAATTGTTTTGATGTAAGCCCTGCTGTTACACTATAAATAGGCTCTATTTTAGCACTTGGTGGTAATAATCCAAATCTTACGTCACTTGCTATAATGGTATTTTTTAATTTGTTATATTTCCCTATAATTGTTACTTCTTTACCACTTTTTAATTCTTGATGTAAGTATATTTTATTATATATTGTTACATTTAATATAGATGTCTTAGTATTTATTCTAAATATTATTTTTTTTAGACTTTTATTTATATATATAATGGTTGGCTGTCCCTCTACGATGCCATCTATTACTATTCTATCTCCATCATTTACTACGGTTAAATCACTTCTTTTAATGATATCATAGCGGAATGGATAATGATTGATTAAGTCCTCAGCAGTATTAATTCCTAATTTATTTATTAGTTCTTTAGTCTTTGGACCTATTCCATCAATACTCTCTAATTCTATCATTTTTATATCACTCCTACCATAATTGTACTAAATTTCTAATGAAAAGTCTATTACTTTACACTAAATTGTCATAAAAGATATTAGTATATGTAGTAATTATAATAAAAGAGACCATTTTTAGTCTCTGTATCATTATGTATTTGTGCGCATACTTTTTCTTATATTTTTATAGTTTGGACAATACTTACTTACTAATAACCAAAATTCTTTAGAATGATTTGGGTGGATGAAATGTGATAGTTCATGGACAATAACGTAGTTTAGATAAACTTTAGGATATTTTGATAATTCTAAATTTAATGTTACGTTATGATTTTTGATATTGCATACACCCCATCTACTAGTCATTTTTCTTATTTTTAAGTTTGGAACAGGTATTTTTTCTTCAAATATGTTATAGTAATAATCTAATTGTGCTTGATAAATGTTTTGAATATATTTTGATAAGTATTTATTAAGTGTTTTTTCATCTTTGGTGTATATTTTACTTTCTTCTATTTCGGTGTCTTTAAAGCCATATACAATATCATAACTTTCTCCAAAAAGTTTGAATGATGTATCTTCTTTTTTTGTTTCGCTTTTTATGAGACATTTATTTATGAATTCTGTATTGTCTTTAATTAGTTTTTCTATCATTTTAGAAGGAGTAAGATAGTTTGTTGTAACTACTACCTTACCCTCTTTTACTCTGATATAAGTATTTTTATTATTTTTGCGGATTATCTCGATTGGATAACTTTTATTATTTAAAGTGTAGATATTAGCGGAAGCCACCGCCACCGCCTCCTCCTCCACCGAAGGAACCGCCTCCTCCTCCACCGGAAGAGAAGCCACCGCCACCAGATGAGTAGCTTTCTGCTCTAGACATCGCTACACTTGCAGCATGAACACTGTTATATGATATGTGATCTATATACATTAAAGTGCTATAATCAAAGTTAACATTTGGATCATTAAGTACTTCTGGATATAAATCTTTTAGTTGTTTTGCTACTCTATTAGCTATACCAAATATATAGGCAAACATTAAATATTCATCCCACAAATGAACTTCTATTACTTCTTTGGTATCTATTCTTGTGAATTCGTCAAAATACTTTTTTAAACCATATAATTTAACGCTATCTTCATAAATTATATCATCCATAACATTTTTATATTTACATTCTTCTTTGCTAGTTCTTGTATATATATGATTACTTGCTTTTAATTTTTCTATCTCTCTTTTGTTAATTCGTTTAAATAAATCAAAAAATTTAGTATAGTGATTATTACACCATTTTTCTAGTTCTTTTGGTTCTAATATTCCATCTTTAGAGGCAGAATACATTATATCAAATAATTCTTTTTCTATGGGGTCATCAAAAGTTGGATTTAAAGTTAAATCCATTATACCACTTTCTTTATTAAATATTCCCTTTGTTTCTGTTTTGAACGTTACTTTATTTTCTTTTACCCATTTTAAGATTATTGCTCCAAATATATTGGTCTCTTGATATCCTTTATATAATTTTTCATTTAAATTTACTAAACAGTTTGCATAATACATGTCTTTATTGCATGGTATCTCTCTAAATAAAGGGGTATTTGTTTTATCTATTATTTTGTTGTTTTTATATCCGTATTTCTTTTTTGAACATAATATTGTTCCTGATATTATGATAATAAACGGTATTCCTAAACTTAATATGAACGGTAACGCTTCTGCTATTGCACTCAATATTCTATTATTATTTTTATGTTTATATGGAGTTGCTCCTTCATTGGCCATATTTAGGTAGTAATTAAAATCGTTGTTAACGGTAGTGCTAGTACTAAAACTATTTGCGGGAAATTTTACTAGGATTGTCATATATTCACTACTATAAACTGTTTCTTCAGAGTCCATTTCAATATAACCATCATATACATATGTTGGCACACCATATTTACCATAGCCCCATACATCTAATGTATCACTATATCTGAAATCACTATGTATTTTTATATAAACTCTTTTGGGTGATGGATTATAATTATATGGAAATAAAGTCCAATATATCATTTGATAACCATCAGTAGTTGTTACTACAAAGTTGGTTATATCATAAGTTAGAGTATATGTATTTTTTCCATATTCTGTTATGCCAAAGCACAATTCGATACCATCATTAACGTAATGGAAACCATTTTTATATTTTTTTTCATTGAAACTATTATTAATATTATAATTGCTATCAAAAGTATATGGATTATTATTTAAACTGACTTTGAAGTTTTCTATTTTGCTTTCTCCTAAATTATAATATGGTTTGTATCCTTCAGTTCCTTCTGCTAAATTGGTATCCCATTTTTCCGTTACATGGGCTGTGCCATTGTTATCAACGTAAATATCCATGTCGATATTATTTATTTCGTTTGCTAAAATTATACTTGGTAATAAGAATAATACCAAAGTAAATATTACTTTTTTCATATAATTCTCCTATCAAAAAAGGACTATATAAGTCCTAAAATTTAACTTGTGGTGCTTCTTTATCTTTTTCATCAGTTTTAAAGAAGTCAATTTTTCCGAACTTAAACATATTAGCAATTATGTTAGATGGGAATTGTTCTCTTAAGTTATTATAAGTTAATACTGTATCATTATAAAATTGTCTTGCATAACTTACTTTATCTTCAGTTTCTTTTAAGTCTGCTTGTAATGATATAAAGTTTTCATTAGCTTTTAAATCAGGATATGCTTCAGATAAAGCAAATAATTTATTTAAAGCGGCAGTAACTTGATTAGAAGCTTCTAATTCTTCATTAATTCCACTAGCAGTAGCCATTTTGTTTCTAGCTTCAATTACCTCTGTTAATGTTTTTTCTTCGTGTTTTGCATACCCTTTTACTGTTTCAACTAAATTCGGTATTAAATCTACTCTTCTTTTTAGTTGGACATCTATTTGGGAAAATTGATCATTTACTTTATTTCTAGCATTTACTAGTTTGTTATATACTCCTATGCCATAGAATACTAAAAGCAAGATAACTCCTACTATTATAATAATAACTATTGCGCCTGTATCCATTTTCTCTATCTCCTTTCATATTATATATTAAGTTTATCATAAATATATTAGTTTGTAAATCTCTATTTGTTATTTGCTTCACTTTTTATAATGCTATTAGCTGCTATAGTGGCATCCCCAACAGCAGTAGTTAATTGGTAAACGTCTTTTTTTATTACATCACCTATAGCATATACATAGTCTATATTTGTTTGATAATTATTATTTACTACTATGTAATTATCTTCTTTATCGATATCAAATATTTCTGTATTTGGTATACTTCCAATACTTAGAAAAACACCACTACAATTTATTTTTTTGTTATTGTCTAAAGATACTGATACTATTTTATCTTTCTTTATATTATATTTTTTTATATTTGCATTATACATTATTTTAATATTCTTGATTTTATTTATTTTAGATATTAAGTTTTGTTCGGCGGTAAATGTATTTCTCCTATGAACTATTGTTACTTTTTTACAAATGCTTGATAGGTATATTGCTTCAGTTAGTGCAGATGATCCTCCACCTACTACTATTACTTCTTCATCTTTGTAAAAAGTCCCATCACATAGTGCACATGTGCTTATTCCTTTTCCTAAGTATTCTTTTTCGTTTTCAAGATTTAGTAGTCTTGGACTTCTGCCAGTGGCTATTATTAGATAGTCAAATTTTATTTCATTATCAATTGTTTTTTCTTTTAAGCTTATGTTTTTTATATTCTTGTATAAGTATTTTATACCTAGTTCATTTACTTGATTATATATATTCATTGCTAAATCAGGACCTGCTATGCTTATATATCCAGGATAATTTTCGATGTTTGGAATTATATTTAGCATACCACCCGGAGCATTATTTTCTATTATTATTGGTTCTAGGCCACCTCTTTTTAGATATATTGCTGCTGTCATACCTGCTATGCCTGATCCTATTATTACTACTTTATTTTCTTTCATTTTTATTTCTCCTTATTATATATATTATTCCTATTATACCTAGTATAATTAGTATTATTGATACTATTTGACTTATTCTAAATATTCCTATATACAAACTGTCGGTACGCATACCTTCTATTATTAATCTGCCGATACCATACCATATACTATATATGGATATTAGTAGTCCTTTTGTGTTATATTTATTTTTGTTTCTTATGATTATTAATAATATAAAACCAAGAAAACACCATAATGATTCATATAAAAATGTTGGAATATAATAGTTGCCATTTATATACATTCCTTCTATTATGAAATTAGGTAGATGCATACTTTTAAGATTGCTTAGACTAGTTGATATTCCATGAGCTTCTTTATTTATGAAATTACCCCATCTTCCGATTGCTTGACCTAAAATTAAATATGGTACTAATGTATCTACTACTAATAAGGTGTCTTTTTCTTTTTTTCTTGTATAATATATGATAAATATTATACAAGAAATTATGGCACCATAAATGGCTAAACCGCCTTCCCATATTTTAAATATACTTAGTGGTTCATCTTTAAACAAATCGAAATTAAATATTACATAATATATTCTTGCACCTATTACCCCTACTGGTACTAGATAACATATTAAATCGATTATAAATTCTTTACCTAATTTATTTTTTTCAGCTTGTTTTGATGCAAAATACAAGCCTATTAATATGGCACTTATTATTAATACTGAATACCAATATATAGTTATTGGGCCGAGTTTTAAGAATGTTCTATCCATTGTTTCTTCCTTTCTATTTTATGGTAAAAGAAAAGGATACTTTCTATATCCTTTTCTTTTTAAAGAGTTTTATTAATAATTATCTCTATCTCTTAAGAAAGGTGGGATATCTAAGTCGTTATCAATATCATCTGTTCCTTCTCTAAAGATTTCTTCTCTGTTTGTTGAGTTAAAGCTGTGATATAATGGTTCGCTTTGATTTTCAAAACCAGTAGCTATTACTGTAACTATTACTTCATCATTTAAGTTTTCATTAATTACTGCTCCAAATATTGTGTTTATATCAGTGTTAGCAGCAGTTCTAATAACTTCAGCAGCTTCCTCAACTTCGAATAATGTTAGTGAAGAACCACCTGTTACATTAATGATGGCATCAGTTGCACCATTTATAGATGTCTCTAATAGTGGTGATGATACAGCTTGTTTTGCTGCGTCGACAGCTCTATTTTCACCTGATCCAACGCCAATTCCAATAAGGGCATTTCCCCTATCTTTCATAACTGCTTTAACATCAGCAAAATCTAGATTTACTAATCCTGATACAGCTATTAAATCTGAGATTGATTGTACGCCTCTATGTAATACGTTATCTACTTCTCTAAACGCTTCTAACATTGGAGTTGATTTATCAATTAATTCTCTTAATCTATCATTTGGTATAACTATTAATGTGTCTACATGTTTTTTTAATTCATCTAAGCCTGTTACTGCTTGACTCATTCTTTTTTTACCTTCAAAGCTAAATGGTTTAGTAACGATTCCTACTGTAAGAGCTCCTAAATCTTGCGATATTTCTGCTATTACTGGGGCGGCACCTGTACCAGTTCCACCACCCATTCCGCATGTTACAAATATCATGTCGGCACCTTTGATAGCTTCTTCTATTTCTGCTTTTGATTCTAGAGCGGCCTCTCTTCCTATTTCAGGATTAGCACCTGCACCTAGACCGTCAGTTAGTTCTCTTCCTATTTGTAATTTGATTGGAGCTAAAGAATTGTTTAATACTTGAAGATCTGTATTGGCAACGATAAACTCGACACCTTTTAGTCCAGATTCAATCATTCTATTTACATCGTTGCTGCCGCCTCCCCCTACACCAATTACTTTAATTTTTGCTAATTGATCCATTTCTAAACCAAACATATTATTCATTTTTAATCCTCCTTAGTACCAATAAAATTTCCAAATATTTTGGTAATTGCTATTTTGTCCTTTTTATTCTTGTTATTTGGATTTATAAGCAGCTCCTCGTCTTCTTTATCTAGCATTGAATATTCTTTTCCCCTGGTTTCCATTTTATTTATAAAATATTTTATCATACCTATTGCGGTAATATACTTATTATCCCTGATACCTAATGTATCCTCGTTATATATTATAACATCTTTTCCTAAAATTTCATAGACTAAATTTTTAAAGGCCCTTATTTCGGTTAATCCTCCTGTTATTACTATATAAGAAATATTTTGTTTTGTCAATAGTAATATTTGTTTATTTGCTAGTTCTAGTATTTCTGCTAAGCGATCCATAACTATTTCTGTTACTTCAATTTGATTTAGTTTTATCGTTTCTTCGGCAGTATTTTTTACTTCATAGACATCATTTAAAGCGATAAATCTTTTATGACTTGAAGCAAACTTTTCTTTTATCTCTCTAGCATCGAAGATGTTTATGTTAAACATATAAGCAAGATCTTTATCAATATTTAGACCTCCTAATTGAATAGTCTCAGTATTCATAAGTTTTCCTTTATTGTACACTGAAACATTAGTTGTTTCATGGCCTAAATTAATGATTGCACCAACTTTTTTATCTAAGTTTTTATTTCCAACTTCAGCATAGTCACATAGTCCAGATATGGTAATATCTATTACTTCTAAATCAGCACCTTCCATGACAGATAAAACTGAATATATATTCTTTTTAGGGGCAGAAATCATAATTCCCTTCATTCCTAATTTTTTACCTGTTCTACCAACAGGGTTTTCAGTTTCTTCATCATCGATAGTAAATACTAATGGTACTACTGTAATTAATTCATAGTCCTCATATAATTTAGCATATACTGATTCTTTGATTACTTTATTTATATCATCAGTAGTAATTAATTCATCTTCGTCTATGATATTTACTTCACCTGTTACAAGCATGAACTTTGTATTGTAGTCTGGTACATTTACTATTACTTTTTTGATTTCTATACCAAGCATATTATTCATTTCTTTTATGCCATCTTTAATTGAATTAATGGCTAAATTAGGATCGACAATTAAACCTTTTCTTATTCCTTTTGCTTTTTGTTCATGTGAGGAAAGTACATTTACTTTTCCACCGAAGTATTCTCCTGTGACGAACTTAATTTTATCAGATCCAATATCAATTGCAGTGTATATTTTCTTCACGATATCGACTCTCCCTAAAATAATACAATATAATTATAACAAAAAATAAAGAAAATGTATATATTTTCTTTATAATTTATCTTATTTGTTTTTCTTTTACACTATTTGGTTTCAATTGAAACTCTTTGTACTAGACCTAAGACAGTCATTAAACATATTGCGTAACTGCCACCATAAGATAAGAATGGTAATGGAACACCGGTTAATGGTATTACACCCATAACTCCTAATAGATTAATCATTATATGACATAATAAGTAACAAAAAACTCCATAACATATTAGACTATTACGTAATGTCGTGGCTTTTCGAGCTATTTTAATTATCCTATATAACACAATCATATAGGCTATTAGAATAGCTATTCCTACTATTAAACCCCATTCTTCAACTATTATTGGAAAAATGAAGTCAGTATAGGATTCGGGTAAATATAAATATTTTTGAGTAGATGCCCCTAGTCCTTGCCCTTTTATGCCACCATTTTTAAAGGCTATAAAACTATTACATAATTGATATCCTGATTTTTCTTGATATCTTTCACATGGTTTTGTAAAATTAAATCTTTCTAATTGATAATCTTTTAAGAAACTACCGCCTGTAGTTATTAATACTAGAGCTACTACTATGATACCTCCGATAATTATTTTATTAAATATACTACGATATTTTTTATTAACTGGTACAGCATAGAACATTAACATGGCAATTACCATGATAATAAAAGCTGTTCCCATATCTGGTTGAATTAATACAAGAGAAGCTACGATAGTTACTAAAATTATTGGTTTTATAAATATCCATTCGTTATCTAATTTTTTGATATTTTTTTCATAATATACTGCTAAATATATTATGACTATTACTTTAGCAAATTCTGATGGCTGTAAAGTAAATGGTCCTATTTTATACCAACTAACTGCATTATTAGCGGCATGGCCATATACTAGGAGACCCAGCAAGGCCATAAATACTAAAAACAATAGAAAACTATATACTTTTTTATAGTTTTTTGTAGGAAATATTATTGTGAATAGGAAAAAGACTGTTCCTATTGCTAGAAAAATTAATTCTCTAACAAAATAGTGATACGGACTATAGTTATAACGCATAAAGGATTCCATCGATGATGCACTTTGAATCATTATTGCACCAAATATAAAGAAAATTATGGTTGTTATTAATAATGGTTTATCTAAACGTGAAAATAGTTTCTTCATATTCTTATCTCCTTATTATTATCATAACATAAATATTTACTTTTGAAAATATTTTTTGCGTTAGTTTACATTTGAGTTTAAAAGAAAAATAAAGCAGAAAATTTTCTACTTTATTTTTTTACTATTACTGTGTTGGTATTTTTGATATCAAGTTCTTTAATTAATTCTTTTAACTCTTTATATGTTAATGATTTTATTATTTCAATTGGATTATCTTCTAATTTGTTATCATATATAATATTATCGATAATTATATCATTTACTGCTTCTACTGATTCGAAGGCTAATATTTCATTACTTATCAATACTTTTTTCTTACGGTTAAAGTCAGTTTCTTTTACTTCTAATGTCTCTAATTTTTCTTTTAATTTTGATAAAAATTCTTCATACTTTGGTGTTTCATTTATTAGAGATATTAATATATGTGTATTACAATTTAATAAACTTACATATGTTGTGCTGGTTATAATATTTTCTTCTTTTAATTTTTGATCAAAGTCACTTGTTTCATCAAATAGTGTTGTGAATAATATATATAGATATAGATGGAGTTTTCTTCTTGTAAGTTTGATATTATTTAGTGGTATCTTTATGGTATAAGCAGCTTTTGGTATGTTTGTTGAGCTTTTTATTATTTCTTTTTCTTTATATACTTTGTCTTTTTCTTCGAATTCTTTTATCTTGATTTTATCTAATTCTTTGAATTCTTTATTTCTTTGATTTTCTCTTATTGTCTCCATTATTTTTTCTACATTGAAATTACCGGATACCACTATAAACATATTAGATGGATGATAGAATGTGTGATAACATGTTTCTAGATCCTCTTTTGTTATGCTTTCAATATCTTTAACTGTACCTATAATGCTATCGCGGTAAGGATTGTTATTTAATGAATTCAATCTTGTTTTTTCAATTAATACTTCGTTTGGTCGATCTTCATACATATGTATTTCTTCTGCTATTATACCTTTTTCACTTTCTACTGATTCTGGTGTTAAGTAAATATTTTGAACATAATCTAGGAGATAATTTATATTCTCTTCTAGATTTTCTGTAGCATAAAAAAGATAAGTTGTATTTCTGAAAGTTGTATATGCATTACAAATTGAGCCTGATTTAGCAAAAAATTCCATTGGCTGTGGGTCATCCTTTTGCACAAAAACTTTGTGTTCTAAGAAATGAGCAATTCCTTTAGGAAATGATGTCATTTTGTTTTCACCAATGGGAACGAACTCATTGTATATTGATCCATATTTTGTTGTAAATGTTACATAATTTGTATGAACGTTGTCTTTATTATATAGATATACTTCTAAACCATTATTTAATTTTTCATAGTAAATGTCTTCATTTATGTCTTTTAATTTTATTTTTTCCATTATTCATCCTCCTTACTTTCTAATGTTAAGATAGTATGAAGGGTTACTTTTTTACTCACCTTTACAATATCTTCTTTTGTTATTTTGTTAAAGTTTGCTATACGTTCTTCTTCATTTGGAGTGCCCACTAAAACTTTAGAAAAATATGTATTGATTATGCCTATTGGTTCATCTGATGCTGATTTTATACCTGATATTATTGTGCTTTTAGCGGATATTATATTTTCTTCTTTTAATTTTCCTTCATTAATACTTTTTAATGTTTTTCTGACTAATTTAATTGTTTTGTCTATATTTTCTTGTTCCACTCCTGAATTTATAAGTAAAATATTATCGTAAGCTTTAACACTAGAGTTTACGTAATAACAATAGCTATGTTTTTCTCTTACATTTTCAAATAATATGGAATTGGCTGATCCACCTATTATTTCATTATATAATTTTATAGTATATCTTCTTTCAAACTCTGTAAGATTATTTAAACTGCATAATATTATCAATTGGGCTTGATTTACTTTATCATATTCATGATATCTTACTATTCTTTTTCTTGGAAGCAATTCTTTTATAAGAAGATCTTTATTATTTTTTTTGAAGGTTGTTACTTTGAAATATTCTTTAAATATTTCTTTAATTTGGCTTTCATCTATATCACCAAGAATGAAGACATCTATTTGATCTTCTTTTAATACTTTTTCATAGTAGGTATATAATTCTTCACCTGTTATATCTTCTAGATCTTCTAGATAGCCAAATGTGTTATATGAGTATTCTTTTTCTTTCATTTTCTCCATTAATTTTAATACTGAATATTTTACTTTATTATCTTTAATACTTATTATATCTTGTTTTAACTTACTTTTTTGTTTATCAATATTAAGAAAAGCGTTATTTTTTACATTTGGATTAAATATTAGGTCAAGAAAAAAGATGATAGATTCTTTATTCATTCCTTCTTCTGTGTATTTTTCGTTTAGGAATTTTGTCTGAAAAGATAAATTACTAAATTTACCAATACGAGAAATTGATGATGATACTTTTATATCATATAAGTTTTCGCTTTCTATTATTAGATCTTTTTCATTTTTATAATTTTTACTTGAGTCTAATAATATCATTTTTAGTAAATTTCTTTTGGTAATTTCATCTTTTTTGATTTCACGATAAAAATCTACATCTATTGTTATTGTTTTAAATTTTTTGGTTTTTATGAAGTGCAAATTGTAAGCACCCATATTAATTGTTTCTATATTCATGCATATCACCTCTTGTTATATTATGTACGAGTTTTAAATTTTTAAACTGGCTTCTAGAGCTAAAATTATTAAATTATCAAGTCCTTGTTCTCTTTCTAAACTAGATAATTTGTCTGCAAAAATAAAACTATCGCTTACCATAAGTAATGTTGTTGCTTTTTTATTAAGTAGTTTAGCATTTAATAGTAGTGCAAATGATTCCATTTCTACTCCTAAAACTGAATACTTGGCAACTTTTTCTTGGAAATTATTATTTTGTTCATAGAAGACATCTGATGAATATATATTTCCTTTATTTATTTTTAAATTTAATTCTTGTGCTGATAATTCAATCTTGCTATTTAATTCGGCATTACTATTTATATTAATGTTTTGGTAGTTACATAGATATCTACCATAATTGGAATTGGTTATAGAATTTTCTACTAGAACGATATCTTTTAATTGTAAATTGGTATAACTACCCATGGTTCCTATACGTATTATGTTTTCAACATTGTATTCTTTAAATAATTCGTATGAATATATTCCCATGCTAGGAATGCCCATTCCTGATGGAAATACTGTTATTTGTTTGCTTTTATAGTAACCGGTATAGGCTGTCATACCTCTTACATTATTGATAATTTTAGCATTAGATAAAAACTTTTTGGCGATATATTCGCATCTTTTTGGATCCCCTGGCATTAGTACTGTTTTAGCAATATCATTAATATTGCTTTCTATATGTGTACTCATATTGCCTCCTTATTCTGTAATATTTATACTATACTTCTTTATATTATCTAGTTTTAATGTATCATCTAAATTGAAGCTTATTGTATCAATTTTTGGACTAGTTATATCTTCTTTAGTATATTCTTTGGTTTGCTCCTCTAACAAGGTATCATTGTCATCATACAATGCGATATTTACACTGAAATTATTGGCTAAGTTTTGATCTTTGAATTCTACTTGATAATTTACATTAATAACATCAGTGCCACTAGTAATACTTACATTGTTTACTAAAATATTAGAAGTGTTTTCTTTACTAATATCTGCTAATGACAATGTATTTGTGCTATTTGTATTTGAATATTTTGATACATCAATACTTTTCATTATATTAATATAGACAATATTATTATTTTCATCATTTACAAATCTTATACCATCTTCTGTAGAATTTACTTCTTTAATTGCGGCAGTACAGCTATTTGCATCGTTACCATAATAAGTGCAGATGATATTCATTATTTCTTTATATATTTGTGTTATTAAATCTTTATTTTCTTCTTTAATATTTATTTCTAATTCATTATCTATTAATGGAATTGTTAAGTCTACCTTGGTATCTTCTTTACTATAATTTACTATTAAATTGTTTTCATTTACTGTACTTGTAAATGTAGCACCATCCGCTATTAATTTTGAAGATAAGTTAGAACTATTTAAACTATTTGATATTTTGTCTAATGTTATGTAATTTGATACATGTTCATTTGGAACTTTAGTATTATCTTGACTGCTTCCATACTTTAAATATAATACTATACCTATTCCTGCTAATAAGATAACTATTAATATATAAGCTAATATGATATCTGTTTTTTCTCTTTTTTCTATTTTTTGTCTTTGAATCATTTCTTGTTCATTCATAAAATTACACCTCTTTTTTCTCTTTCTATCTTAATTAAATATACTATAAATTGTATTTTTTTTCAAGTGATTTGAAACTTATTTTACTATTTCTATTTTTATTTTTTCATTTCTAGGACATTTTACTATAAAATGATGTTGACAATTGGGGCATTTTACTGTGTGTTTGCCTTTTTTTAATGGTAATCTTATTTTTTGTTTGCATTTTGGACATTTACGATAAATATGAGTGTTATGATCTTGGTATCTCTTTTTTTGATATTGATAATATTTTATAATTTTGTTTTTTATTTTGATATATATTTGGTTTTCTTTTTGCCTTTTGGATTTGTTTTTTGATAAAAATCTTATTGTTGATATTATTAATATTATTAGTTCTATGATATCTATTATTTTGCTTTTTATAATGGTATTTAATAGTATTAATATTGTACATATTATTAATAAGAATTTATATAATTCATCTATTCCATATCTTCCATCCATAAATTTATATATTTTATTCATATTCCTCCTAATAAAAGAGGGTATCTATTGATACCCAATTATTTTATTGTTTCTAATCCACCCATATATGGTCTTAATACTTCTGGCACTGTTATACTGCCATCTTCATTATAGTTATTTTCAATTAGGGCTATTAAAGCTCTAGTACTGGCTAATACAGTGTTATTTAATGTGTGAGGATAATAATTTCCTTTTTCACCTTTTATTCTTATACCTAGTCTTCTGGCTTGGGCATCTCCTAAAGTTGAACATGATCCTACTTCAAAGTATTTTTGTTGTCTTGGACTCCATGCTTCGACATCACATGATTTTACTTTTAGATCTGCTAAATCTCCAGAACAGCATTCTAATTGTCTTACTGGTATATTCATATTTCTAAATATCTCTACTGTATATTGCCACATTTTGTTATACCATTCCATTGATTCTTCTGGTTTACATAGTACTATCATTTCTTGTTTTTCAAATTGATGTACTCTATAAATACCTCTTTCTTCAATGCCATGTGCCCCTACTTCTTTTCTAAAGCAAGGAGAATATGAAGTCATGGTAATTGGTAAGTTTTCTTCTTTTATTATTTGTCCTTTGAATTTGCCTATCATTGAATGTTCACTAGTTCCAATTAGGTATAAGTCTTCTCCTTCTATTTTGTACATCATGGCATCCATTTCATCAAATGACATTACGCCTGTTACGACATCACTTCTTATCATAAATGGTGGAATGCAATAAATGAATTTTTTGTCTATCATATAATCTCTAGCATATGATAGCATGGCACTTGATAATCTGGCAATATCGCCCATTAGATAATAGAAACCGTTGCCACTAGTTCTACCTGCACTATCTTTGTCTAAACCACCGACTTTGGTCATGATATCGGCATGATATGGTATTTCATAATTTGGAACTACTGGGTCACCAAACTTTTGAACTTCAACGTTTTCACTATCATCTTTTCCTATTGGTACTGATGGATCAATGATATTTGGTATTTTCATCATATCGTCTTTTAGTTTAATAGATAATTCTTCTTCTTCTTTTTCAATATCTATTAGCTTGTTATTTATTTCAACTACTTTCTTCTTGCTTTCTTCGGCAACATCTTTTTTACCTTCACGCATAAGTGTTCCTATTTCACTACTTATGGTGTTTCTTTGTTGTCTTAATGTGTCTCCTTCTATTTTTAGTTTTCTTACCTTTTCATCTAATGATAATATTTCATCTACTAAAGGTAATTTTTTATCTTGAAACTTCTTTTTTATATTTTCTTTTACTAATTCTGGTGTTTTTCTTATTATTTCTATATCTATCATTGTTTTTCCTCCTACTTTATTGTTATTGGTTTCTTTATATAATATATAAATTCTTTTAATAATAGTTTTATTCTTTCTATAACATTTTTTCCTTTAAAACTTACTATTTTTTCTTTGCTTTTATTATTTAATTGATTTATATAAGCAAAGACTGTTTGGAATTCAAAATATAATACTAACAATAATATTATTATATATGGGTATATAATTTCTTTTATTTTTATTGATATTATTCCTAATATTAGGTCTATTATTAAGAGTGTAGTTTTAAATTTTCCCACTCTCTCAGTAAATACTTTTTTGTTTTTCTTTAGTATTAGATAGTTTATGGCTGATATTATTAATTCTATTATTAATGGTATTACTATTAAATAATATTTATATATGATAAAAAATATAATTTATCACTTATGGCGTCTAAATATTGACCTAATTTACTATATGCAGATAGTTTTAGGGCAAAATAGCCATCTAAGGCATCCGAGACTGCTCCATATATGTAAAATATTAATGATAATATTATTTTATTTTTTATAAAGAAAACAAAACCTAATATTAAAGATACAATTCGTGATATTGTTATTATATTGGGAATATTCCTTTTTAATTTATATATCATATTTTTTCCTTTCATTATTGATTATACAATAATATAGTCTAAAAATCAATTAAGTAATGTAAAATATACTAAATATAATTTACTTATTATTTTTATTTTGTTATAATTTATAAGTGGAGGATGAAATAGATGGAAAGTCTGGTTAAAAGTCTGGTAGATTTATTTAGTGGTTTGAATAAAGATGTTGTTGTATTTATTATATCAATGTTACCTTTACTTGAACTAAGAGGTGGTCTTCTTGCTGCTTCAATACTTAATGTTAGTTTTTTGCCTGGTTATATTTTAAGTATATTAGGTAATGTTTTGCCTATACCATTTTTATTATTGTTTTTGGAAAAAATTTTAAATTGGTTAGGGAAATTTAAGTCTACTAAAAAAATTGTAAATAAGTTTGAAAAGAAAGTTTTATCGAAAAAAGATCAAATTGATAAATATGGTTATATTGGACTTATGTTATTTGTAGGTATTCCACTTCCTGGTACTGGAGCTTGGACTGGTTCTGCTCTTGCGGTACTACTTGGGATGGATAGGAAGAAGTCTTTCTTCTATATATTACTTGGAGTAATTCTTGCTAGTATTATTATGAGTATTATATCTTATGGAATACTTGGTAATATTATAAGGTAAAAGGTATAGTTTATTTATGAACTATACCTTTATTTTATCAAAAGTTACTTTTCCTAAATAGCCATCTTGTAAATCCTTTATTACACGTTTATATACTCTATCATAATCTGTTTCGCTGTTTCTTAAGGCTCCTATTTTTTTACCTATTTCATCTAATATAATTATAATATCTTCTTTTTCGGTTATATTATATCTATTTATAATATTGTCAGGATATTCTTTTAACATCTTCTGTATGATATAGATAGCTATATCTTCGCTATCTAACACTTCTTCTTTTATAGCAGTCATAGCCGCTAAATTATGTGCAACTGTATCATCATCTAATTTTGGCCATAATATACCTGGTGTATCTAGTAATTCTAGTTTGTCATTTATTCTTATCCATTCTAGATTTTTAGTTACTCCTGGTTTGTTACCAACGTTTGTACTTTTCTTTCCTACTAATCTATTGATTAGGGTTGATTTTCCAACATTTGGTACTCCCATTACTAAGACTCTTGCTCTTCTGGCTTTTAATCCTTTGCTTATTCTCTTATTATTTATTTCATTGATAATTGGAGATATTTTATCGAATATTACTTTAGTATTTGGATTGTGGGCTAAATCCATCGGTACCACTATATATCCTTTATCTTCATAATATTTTATCCAACCATTTGTTTTATCCATATCACATAAATCTATTTTTGTCATGATAATAACTCTTGGTTTACTATTGGTCATTTCTTCAATATCTTTATTTTTTGATGAATATGGTATACGGGCATCTACTACCTCAAATACTATATCTATTAGATCTATTTTTTCTTTTATTTCTCTTTTTGTTTTAGCCATGTGGCCTGGATACCACGAAATGGAAACTTTTGAAAAACTTTCTTGACTATCATTATTTTTCTTTTCTTGTCTCATTTTTCTCTTTTGATGCATATCCATTTAAATCACTTCCTATCTTTTATATTTTTTATTTTCTATTTCTTTCAAAATAATTTTATTTTCATAATCAAAATATTCATATTCATAAGTACTATTTTTATAATAAACATACACATTGTGTAATCCATTTTTGTACCACACTGAATAATTAAAATTATCATCTTTAAATATTTGGTTTAATTGTGCCTCTATTTCAACATTTCTTTTATCGTATACGCTTCTTCTGACTTAGGATTGTAATCTGCTGCTGTTGTAATAAATAAATCAGTGATTTTTTCTTTATTTTTACTTCCATTCTCTATCATTCTTGCTTCTCTTAAAAAACTATGGGAATCAGACTTATATAATTGTCTTTTTTAAATTTTAAATTTATCATATTCTTTATATTGAAAGCTTCTCAGTTTGAATTACAAGATAACTTTGCTTAAAGTATATCCTACTTGTTTAAATCAGCGTTTAGCGCCTCTAAATATTTTTTAAGAAATTCATCTTTATGCTTTGAATTGTACTGCATAATAAATCGCGGATGTTCTAATGGTATGATTTTTTTAAAGAAATGGTACTTATTATTTATTTTAGTCATAAAATCATAGTTTTTACCACTACCTATACAATAGCATACTGAGGTGTCAATTCCAAAATTGATTTGTGATTTTATTGAATTTATAATTAGTGAATATAATGTTTCTTGTAGTTTTTTATTATCGTAATAATTACAATTAACATTTTTTCCTTTAGAATTTGTTTTTACTATTCCAATTGGGCAAACAAAATTCATATAAAAATCTGAATAAAATTTTTCACAACCACCATATTTTTCAATTACTTCGTATAAAAATCCTGATGAAGACTTGTTTATATAAAATTTATCAATTATAATTCCTGTTTCTTTTTGAAGATGCAATGCATCTTCAAATGGCACTCCTGTAACAGCTGTTCCACGACGTGCTGGTGAACTTCCTAAGATTAGACGACGGTTATTTCTATCATTATAAAATCTTTTATAAAATGATGTTGAAATTTTACGAACAGTTTCTTTTTTATCTCCATTAAATGGATTTATAATTTTGAAGCCTTCTGGTAATTCTATTGATATATTTGATAGATTTTCGTCAAATTGTATCACTTTTTGAGCAAATGTTTTTTCTTCGTTCATTTATTACCTCCAAGTTTTATATCTTGTAATTTTTTTAATTATTTAGTTAGTTTTTTTATTTTAATTCCTAGGACACCATATTTTTCTTGTTCTTCTTTGGAATAATAGTTTTCCATGTCTTTAGGATTAGCTTCTTCATTAATAGAATAACCCATTTCTATTTTATTGAAGTGTTTATATAGTTCTTCGAAACTATTATATTTAAATAAATCTATTACTTCTACTAATAGTTTTTCATTAGTTACTCTGTTAGTAAATTCTATATAATCTCCTACTGTTAACAGCTTTCTTTTTTCATCATTTAATCTTAGTTCTATTGTTTTTGTTCCATTTTTGATACATTCAAACGGCTCGTTATTTAATTTCATTTCGTGTTTCATAATTGCCTCCTACATATAATTTTATCATATGTGGCTTATTTTGTCATTCTTTTTATGTATTTAAAAACATCTCATTAGAGATGTTTTACTGAAATTAATGATACATTAAATTAACTGCTTGGGCCTGTTGGTCCTTGCGGTATAGTTAAATTTAATACATAATTAGGAGCATCACCTGTTATTGTGGCTGCTGCCTGTGTTCCTGGTGTACCTGTTGAAATTGTTCCAATAGTTAAGACTGGTGTTGCACCTGTTGGACCAGTGGCTCCGGTTGGTCCTGTAGCTCCATCTTCACCTCTAGGAATAGTGAAATTTAAAATAACATTTTCGTTGGTACCAGAGTTGGTAACAGTTGCGTCAGTTCCTGGACCAGTTGTTGTCGTAGCTCCGACTGTAATTGTAGCTGCTCCAGCAGGTCCGGTTGGGCCGGTTGGACCGACAATTATTGGAGTGCAATTACATTTTTTTCCTTCTTCTAAGATTTTTTTAATTTTATTATCATGACAATTATTATTCATTTTAATCTCCTTTCAATTTATTTTATGAAATTTAATTAAAATAATATATACGATTGACTATATAATAAAAAAGATGTAACTATTAATTACATCTAATTATTTAAACTACCAAACTTTGTTATTGGCCATATTCTATACACTGCTTTTCCTAGTATATCTTTTTCATCTACTAAACCTATTATTCTACTATCTTTAGATATTGGTCTATTATCCCCTAATACTAGATATTTTCCTTCAGGTATTGATGTGCAATTACATATTTCTTCTAAGTTGAAATCATTAGTAGTACGATATTCAAAATTTGATTCTACTAGTTTATCGTTTACATATAGTTTATTATTTTTGTATGATATATGTTCTCCTGGCATGCCAATAATTCTCTTTATTATTTCTTCGTTATCATTTTTTATAATAACAATATCGAATCTTTTTATAGTGCTACTGTTATATCCTATTTTTCTTTCTAGTAGTACTTCTTTATCATGTAAGTTTGGTTTCATTGAATCTCCTGATACTATTATAGGAGTAATTATAAAGCTTCTGATTAAAATAACTATAATTATAATAATGATATATGGTAATATTTCTTTAATTATTTTATTCATATATTCTCCTTTAGAAATAAAGATAATAGCTAAGCTATTATCTTCTTTCTTTAATATTATATTTGCTCTTTCTGTCTCTTAAGAAATATAATTTAGCTCTTCTAACTTTACCTGGTTTAGTAACTTTGATATAAGCTACTTTATTAGAATGTACATGGAATGTTTTTTCTACACCGATACCAGAATATTCTCCTCTTACAGTGAAAGTTTCAGATACTCCCTTACCTTTTCTTGCTATTACAGTTCCTTTAAAATCTTGGACTCTTTCTTTTGATTTACCATTCTTTGTTTCAGTAATAATGCATCCTACTGTTACTGAATCTCCTACTCTAAATTCTGGTAAATCTTTCTTCATTTGACTCATTGTAATCTTATCAATAATGTCCATCGTAATATACACTTCCTTTCTTTTTTTATAATCACTACTTTATATAAATAGGCGGATTATTTCTCAACGAATATAATTTTACCATATATTATATTAAATTTCAACTGTTTTTTGTTAATTTTTGCTTGTTTATATCATAGTATTTATTATGAAATATGTTATACATAGGGGCATTACTAATAAATACATTAAAGAGAACTCATATTGTGCTATTAAAAGAGCTTTGATGGATGTTAATTCTAGTGGTGTTGAATTTGATATTAGACTTACTAAAGATAATGTGATAGTATTATCGCATGATTCCATTGATATTGAAAGTAGCAATTATAGTGATATTATTAAGAAAAAGTATTTAAGTACATTAGATGTTATTCTTGGTATTAATACTAAGAAGATATTACTTATTGATATTAAGGTTAGAAATAATTATAAGAGATTTGCTAAAAGAATTATTAAATATTTAGATGATATTAATAATAAAAATATATATTTAGCTTCTTTTAATAAGAAGATTATTAAGTATTTAAAGAAAAAAACTAATTATAAACTTGGATATATTACTTTTAAGAATACTAAGAATAATAATTATTTTGAGGTAATTAATTTTATTACTTTAAGTAAAAATAATATTAATAAATATCCAAATAAAGAGATCTTTTTATGGACTATTCATAATAAGAGAGAAGAAAAATTAGTATTAGATAAGTTTTCTAATACTAATTATTATCTTATTAAAGATAGTTATTCTTCTTTTACTTCTATGTAATCTCCTGAATCTAGATATATTATACCTTTTTTATTATCCATACTGGAATATATTTCGTTATATTTATTTATTTTAGTAATCTTACTTAAAGTTATATATACTTCATTTCCATCATTCATTTTTAATAGAAATCTTTCGGTATCAACATCATTTGGAACATAACTTATTTCTGATATTTTTAATAATATATTATTATCTACTTTGGAGAATTTAGTAGTAAATCTATCTTTTATTGTATCAATGTTATTAGTTATTATTGGGGCACTATTTATATTATAGTTATTATCTATAAGAGTAGCATCTTCTAGAAGTAATTTATCGTTATATACTCCTATTATTTTTTTCTCAGTTATATAAATATATACTTTATTTAATAGTTTCTTTTTTATATTTACTTCTTTAATATAATTATTTTTTAATAGTTTCTTTTTTATAGTACTACTACTGGTAGCTAAAAATGAGGGATAATTACTTATGCCAGCTTCTTCTATTATTTCTTTATCACTTAGTATGTTGTTACCTACTATATATATATTTTTTATTGGTAATTTTTTTATATATAGAAATAGTAATACTAATGATATTAGTGCTAATAAACATATAATTATTCTTTTTACTTTTAATTTTCTTTTCTTTCTTTTGACTTTTATTTTCTTTTTTTCGGGCATATTATCACCTTACTATTTCTTGTTCTAATATTAAATCAATGTTATATTTTTCTTTGACTTTTTCTTTGATATAATCTATTAATGATATGATATCTTCATATGTAGCGTTAGATGTATTTATAATGAAATTGGCATGTTTTTCACTTACTTGAGCCCCTCCGATGGTATATCCTTTTAATCCTATATCTTCGATTAATTTTCCTGCTGATAAGCCTTCAGGATTTCTAAATACTGATCCTGCTGATGGCATGTTTACTGGTTGTGATGATATTCTTCTATCTCTTCTATCTAGCATACGATGTTTTATTATTTCTTTATCTTCATACTCTAGTGATAGAGTTACTTCAACACAAATAAAGTCTTTATTTCTTTTTAAGAAAGAATCTCTATAAGCATATTCTAACTCACTATTTTTCATAGTTTTTATTTCTAAATTAGGGGTTAGTACTTTTACCTCTTTTACTATAGAGGCCATATCTTCTTTATATGCTCCAGCATTCATAGCGGTACTCGCTCCTAGTAAACCTGGTATTCCTCCAGCAAATGATAGGCCATTTAAGTTATTTTCCATACATATATTGGATAATTTGATTAAGCTTACGCCTGCTCCTGCTATAACTATATTATCTTTTATTTCAATATTATTTATACGATCTAACTTTATTACTACATCAAAATTAGGCCTAGCTAATATGACGTTAGAACCATTACCTAATATTAAATAATGAATATTGTTATCTTTTAAATATTTTAATAATTCTTGTAATTCATGAATACTTTTGGGATAGACTAAATAATCACAGTTAACATCTATTTTATATGTGTTATATTTTTTTAATGATATGTTTTTATAGTATTCATATTTATTAATAAAACTTTCTATCATTCATTATCAATTCCTTTAGGGTATTATATATTCTAGTACTACTATCTTTTATACCTAGTTTACTAAGATTTTTTTTCATTTCTTCTAATTTATCTTTATCATTTAATGTTTTGTCAATAAGTTCAATTAATACTTTTCCATCTAAATCTTTTTCTTCTAACATAATACCTGCATTATGTTCTACTAAGTCCATGGCATTTTTGTATTGATGATTGTTTGCTACATATGGACTTGGCACGAATATAGCTGGTACTCCTAATGCTGTTATTTCACTCATTGTAGAGGCTCCTGCTCTAGTAACCATTAAATCAGTTATTTTCATTACTTTTGGCATTTCATAGATAAATGGTAATACTTTTACATTTTTTGGTACTCTTTTATCTTTTACTTTTTCGTAATAACTATTACCAGTAACTATTATTACTGAATAATTTTTATTTCTAAAATTATCTATAAAACTAAATATTTTATCGTTAACACTTCTACTACCTAATGAGCCCATAACTATAAGAACTAATTTCTTATCTTCATCTATTTCTAATTCTTTTTTTGTTGTTTTCTTAATACTAAGTGCCTTCTCACTACATGGATTACCTGTTAATACTGCCTTACCTTTAGGGAAATCATTTATGGTACTTTCAAATGATACCCCTACTTTATCAGTATATTTAGATAAGAATTTGTTAGCAAGACCTACAACACTATTTTGTTCATGAATAAAGGTTCTCTTACCTAACTTTTTAGCAGCATATATAACTGGAGCGGTAACATAACCACCACAACCTATAACTACATCAGGATTAAAATCTTTTATTATTACTTTAGCCTTTTTAATAGCTCCTAAAAAGTTAGTAATGGTTTTAATATTATCTAATGATAATTTTCTTTTAAATCCTGTTACTTCTAATCCTTCGTATCTATAACCCATACTAGGTATTAGATCCTTTTCCATTCTATCGGTTGTACCAATATATAAAAACTCACTATCTGGTTCTTCTTCTTTTATTTTATTTATAATAGCAAGAGCTGGATATATATGTCCTCCTGTTCCTCCTGCTGAAATTATTACTCTCATGAAATCACTCTCCTATATAATTTTATCATAAATAAAGAAAAAAAGATATATTCCTATTAAAATATATACTTTTTTACACTTTTTATGTATTTATCTATTAATACTATTATGCTTTTAATTGGTATGGATTACTTTGCGAACCATCACCAGAATGCAATATTTGATCTTTCAGATATAAAGTTGGAATAATTCCATATGCGTAAAATGCCTTAGTTGCATTTATTAAATAGCCACTAACATAAGCCAAATTAACACCAGATTCATGATAATTGTTCGGAACTAATAACCAATAATTAGTAGTTCCACCCACACGTAGCATCCAATCGTTTGCACCACAATTATAAAATGTTTTATCAGTTTCATCAACATCAAATATATTATCAGTACATTTTAAAAAATCAGTGGCATACCCATAATCAGATGGATGTGGTAAAGCAATTTTTCCATTCCAAGTAGATGTTCTTGTTATACCATCACTAGGGTTTGCAAATACATTTGTACCTCTTTCTTTAACATAAATTTGATTGGAATATAAATCTGAAGAATCGCTATACATACCAAAATTCCAAGTAAAATTAGCTATCATTTTTTTTGTTATTTCATTCTTTATTCCAGTAGATGTAAAGTCACATGAAATGGTTGCATTATTTTGACCATTATAACAAGTACCAGATTTACTGTTATAGTAGAGACTGCCACCGACGGATTCTGATTCATGTTCGGGATTAAGTAGTTTCATTAAGTCTGCTTGGGACCATTCGTTTACTCCGGAACCATTGTTTACTGATGAAGCCGATGTATCCCAGGAATATGAACCGATAGTACTATTACGCATTAGTTTTACTTTACCATTGAATACTCCGATGATACGCCATAGTTCACAGTTAGTACTTGGATATGTTTCACAGTTAAAATATACATAGTTATTAGGAGATGCTCCATAGTATCTTATATTACCTCCATCTAGAGATGGAGTGGTACCTCCTAGTCTATCGTTCATAAGACCTACTGAAGTAGCATACTGGTATTCTATACTATTATTAGTAACTTTTGTTTTATCAGCGTTAGTATATAAATTGGTTATATATTTAGCAAAGCTAACTGGTTTTGTATATGTTTCTGTTACTAATGTTGAATTAGATGGCACTATTAAGTCTCCTCCGTTTTCATAACCCATGACTGCGGTTATTTCTACTGTAGTATTAGAGGATGTTTTGTTTTTTAGGTGTAGTTTTACATATTTGTTATCATTAGCTCCTATGGTTCCTGTTACTTTGTCTTTACTATCACTATATACTTTTACTTCTATATTGGAATTATTATAGGCTACACCATATGATACTGTACCATTATTGGTATTATTTATCTGATATATTACTGTTTTTTCTTCATTGGCTTTTAGAGATACTATATTGCTATCTGTTAGTTCTATGGTGTAATAGCCGTCATTATTTGTAACTTTTGTGGTTAATGCATAAGTATTGTAAAGTAGATATATACCTGTTAATACTATTAATGATATTATTGTTATAATTATGATTTTTTTATTTTTATTCATATCTATCACCTATTTTTACTCAATATTAAGATATCATATTTTATATTTTTTTTCAATAGTTTATAGAAAAAAAATAAGACCTATTTATAGGTCATTATCTAGATATGTATATATCTCTTATTGTATTTATGGGAATATATTCATTATCCATAGTAATTAAATTTGTTTTTGTTTTCCCTACTATACGTTTATTTGTTTTACCTTTATCTGTGACTATTGTCACATCTATCTTATATATATAGTTTGGAGAGTTAAAGATATTGTATATTTTTTGTTCTACTGTATAGTTATTTTTATCGTTATTATATATAGTAGAATACATTTTTTCATTATTATTAATATCTTTATCTATTGTATTATGATACATCTTTGGTAGTTCTTTCAACTATTATCACCTCTAATAAATTATATGAAAATGGTTATATATATATTTATTATTTTTTTATTTTGTGGTATTATAATAACTAGAGTGTGATATGGATGAAAAAAGAATCTAAATTTAAAGTTGAAGGTAAAATATTAATTCCTATAATATTGTTTGCTATTATTAGTGTAATTACTATATATGCTACGAGAAGTTTACTTCCTAGCGACTATCAAAGTTTATATTTAAAACAGATATTATGGTATGTACTTGGTTTTGGGCTTGCTTATATTATGATGATATTTGGTAATAAGTTTTTATATAATAATGCTTTAGTAGATTTTTGTACTATAAAATCATCTAATTTGGTAACTTCATCTATTTTTTAAATATTCATTTAACTTTTTATCAGTACAATAAACATAGCAACCTTTCATTCCTCTAGTCATTAATGTTTTATAGGTATTTTTTATTATTGAATCAGTAATTCTTTTTGCTTCTTCAATACCTTCTTCTTTTGCTATTTTATTTATTCCCTTAATTGATTGATCTGTTTTTGCTCTTTTTGTGTAATCAGTAATAATATGATTATTTTCGTATCTTAAATCATCACCTATTATTACTCCAACGTAATCAAACTCTAATCCTTGGCATGTATGAATACATCCAATTTCATTAACCGATTCTTTATCTATTGCCCATGTGCTCGAATTACCAAGATTCCAACTCATTCCAAAATTATATTCTGGAATAGTGATATCATATACATCTGATTTATTTTTACCTTCACTAATCCAATTCCAACAGTATCCTGCAACTAATCTTGATTTGTTGTTTACTTTATTTTTTTCTTCTATTGCTTTTCTTAGTTCATTTGGATTATCAAATACTTTAAAATCATATTTATTATCTAAATCAAAATTAGCAGTTTCTCTTATTTCTAATACATTATCCAGCCAAGCTAAATATCCATCTGACCCATCACATCTAAATTGACTTTTTAATTCCATTTTATGTATTCCTGCATTATAATACCTTGCATACTTCTTTATTTCATCTATAGATCCATTATC
>ENA-ORLY01000649-ORLY01000649.1-human-gut-metagenome-genome-assembly--contig:-NODE-649-length-47160-cov-8.582418_pt1 | contig 47160 bp, 30 predicted proteins | sample MGYA00243071_ERZ508832 | MGnify/ENA primary metagenome ERZ508832 (study PRJEB26277, sample SAMN04329777) | human gut metagenome | biome: human-associated habitat | host: Homo sapiens | place: USA... | reverse complement strand
CCCCCAGCCTGCTGCCCCGGCGGCTGGCACCCCGGCCAAGGTGACGGCCAGCGGCCCGCGCCGCAAAAAGGCTGTAGCCGCCCTGCGTGCCCTGCGCCGCAAGCTGGGGGAAGGATAAAGCCTGAAACAAACCGCACAATTTCCGCCCCGCACGTTTGGAATTGTGCGGTTTTGCCGAAATAAGACAGGAGGTTTTCTGTGAAGAGCCATACATATTGGGCGTCGGCGCTGCTGGTGCTGGCGCTCGCCCTCTGGTGCACCCTGGGCGTCTCGGCCGAGGATACGACCACCACTGCCTCCGGCACGGCGGGCAGCTTCCAGCTGGAGCAGGTCTACGTCAATGCGCCGGAGCTGGACGTCTACTTTTATGCCACCGACGCCAACGGGGAATCTTACAGCCCCATCGTCGTGCAGGCGCAGGGGGTGGAGGCCACCCTTGGTGACCGCAAGCTGGACACCGGCATGATCGGCGTGGCCGAGGACCCTATCTGCTACATCATCGCGCTGGACAACAGTACCTCCATCGATGCCGAGGATTTCCACAAGATGCGCACGGCCATCTGGAAACTGGCCCAGACCAAGCAGGATAAGGACCAGATCATGGTCTACACGCTGGCGGGCGGCGCACAATGTGCCCTGCCTGCCACCAACGATAAGGCGGAAATTTTTAATACGCTGCGCACCATCGGCCAAAGCGAGGGTGCCATCGATCTGACCGGAACGGTGACCATGCTGGCGGCGGACATCCAGACCGAGTACCAATCCTTAGCGCCCCGCAAGGTGGCGTTTGTCTGCACCGATGCCGCCCAGATCATGACCAATCTGGCCCTGCTGGGCGGCACGCTGGGTACCGACCAGAGCAACTTAAACATGGCAATGTACACTTTCATCTGCACTGCCGCGCCCGACCAGCTGGAATCCACTACCCAAATGTCCGGCGGCAAGGTCATCGCCTGCCGCCACGCCGACCTGGCCGCCGAAATGCAGGCCAAGCAGACAAAGTTTGCCCAGGCTTTGACCCTGCGCACCGAGGTGCCGGACAGCCTGACCGGCGAGCGGCAGGAGATATTTACCCTGTCGGTGCCCAAGTTGGGCAGTGCCGTGAAAAGCAGCACCACCGTGTACATGGGCTTTAAAATGGAGAAGCCCCAGGTCACCAAGGTGGAGCCGCTGGGCCGCACCAAACTGCGGCTGACCTTCAACCAGGCAGTCAATGCCAACGCCGACCGCCCCCAGTATTACCGCGTTTACACCAACGATGTGTGGGGCTGGTACGTCAAAATTGAATCGGTGCAGCTGAGCGAGGACGGCCGCACCGCCGTGCTGACCACCGAACCACTCTATCAGGGCCGCTACAACGTCGCCTTAAATAAGGTGGCCAGCCGCATGACACCCGCTAACGTCAGCGCCCGCCAGCAAAGCTGCAGCTTTATGATTGCCCGCTGGCCCCGGGACCGGGCGTTCTACATGGGGCGGTTCAGCATGCCGCTGACCATCGCCGTGGTGCTGCTGGGGGCGCTGGCCCTCAACTGGCTGGTGCTGCGCCGCAGGGAGCGTGTCTCGGAGCAGACCGCCGAAGCGGAGCACCTGCTGGCGGGTGCCGACAGCCTGGACGGCACCGGCGCACTGCCCAAGCGTTGGGTTACACTGTTCTGGGCTGCGCGCGGCTCCATTGCCGAGAGCCGCTGGGCGGGCATTGTGGAAAGCAGCCTGATCTTGGGCAGCGACGCCGCCCAGTGCGACCTCTGCCTGCCGGACAGCCGCATCCGCCCCCAGCACGCCGTGCTGGCCGTGCGGGGCGAAGCCCTGCTGGTGCAGCCCCTTGGCCCTGATACGACGGTGTTTGTCAACGGTGAGAAGATCGCCGGGGAACACTGTTTGCAGAATAACGATACCCTGCGTCTGGGACGCACGACGATACGCCTGGTGCTGTGAGCGGAGGAAACAAAATGAAACTGACCAAATGTGCCAGCGGCCATTTCTATGACGCTGATAAATACCCTGAGTGCCCCTACTGCAATACCGGCCTGCAGACCGATCCTTCCATCGTGCGCAGCGGCGCAGCGGAAGAAAGCCCGGAAGAGACCCCGGTAGAACCGGCTGTTCCGGCGGCTGCCCCCGCCGGCCCTGTGGCCGGCTGGCTGGTGGTGCTGGATGGTGAAGCCAAAGGCCGCGACCTGCGCCTTAGCGTGGGCCGGACCTTTTTGGGACTGGACAAGGATGGCACGCCCGTTACCTTAAGTGCCGATGCCCCCCTGAGCCTGCGCCAGGCTATGCTTGTCTACGACGGCGAAGCCAAGACCTACACGCTGCTGCCCGGTTCCTCCCAGGAATTGTGCTACCTGGGCGACACGGCGCTGCTGGAGCCGCAGGAGCTGGCAGGGGAGGAAACCCTGCGCCTGGGCACTGCCACGCTGAAATTCGTGCCCTTCTGCGGCCCGGATTTCAGCTGGTAAGGGGGTGGCAGCGTGGCAAGTGAGATCGTATTTTTAATTACCGAGCAGCGCAACAAACAGCGCATCACCCTGCCTGCGGGCAGTTACCGCTTTGGCCGCAGTGCTCAGTGTGAATATGTGCTGCGCCGCAACAACGTGGGCGAGGTGCAGTTCGTGGTGGCCTGCACCAAGGACGGCTGGACCGTGACCGATTCCTCCACCGAGTGCGCGACCTGGTACGACAACCGCTACCTGAACCAGGGCGAGACCTGCCCCCTGCAGGAGGGTGACGTGCTGGGCCTGAACACCGACGGCAATGCGTCTACGCAGGAAATCACGTTTAGAGTTGAGGAAATTCGCACAGCCCAAAGCGGCGCGACCGGCCTGCGGCAGGAGCAGACTGACAACGCCGTCCTGCGGGAAGTGGACGTTCGCCGCAAAAAGCGGGTGCTCATCGGCCGTGGCGATGACTGCGACATCAAGCTTGTCAGCGACCGCGTATCCCGCCATCACTGCGAAATTTTGTACAAGGACGGCCACTACGAGCTGCGCGATTTGGGCTCCACCAACGGCACCTATGTGGACGGTGCCCGCGTGACCGGCACAGTGCTGCGCAGCGGTGCGGTCATCAACGTGCCTACGCAGGTATTTGCTTTTTCCGGCGGGCTGCTGCATTACCACGAGCATAAAAGCGGCATCAGCGTGCAGCTGCTCAATGTGTATAAGACCGTCAAAAACCGCAACACCGGCAAGCCGCTGAACATCGTGGACGGCACCAGCTTTGAAATCGAGCCCAACAGCTTTGTGGTGCTGGTGGGCGGCTCCGGCACCGGAAAGTCCAGCCTGCTTACCTGCATCACCGGCACTGCGCCCTGCACCAAGGGCAGCGTGCGGTTCGACGGCCTGGACACCGCCGATAACCGTAACGCTTTTGAGGCCGTGCTGGGCTACGTGCCGCAGAAGGACATCATGCACGATAACCTGACCGTGGAGCAGAGCCTGACCTTTACGGCCAAGCTGCGCATCGCCCACGACGCCACCAGGGCCGAGATCAACGCCGCCGTGGCCCATGCGATTGAAGCAGTGGACCTGACCGGGCGGGAAAAAACGCTGATCTCCCAGCTTTCCGGCGGGCAGAAAAAGCGTGTCTCCATCGCCATGGAACTGCTGGCCAACCCCCGGCTGCTGATTCTGGACGAGCCCACCAGCGGCCTTTCGCCGGACCTTGACCGCAGCATGATGGAGCTGTGCCGCAAGCTCAGCCACCAAAACAGCACGGTGCTGATGGTCACCCACAATATGTCCAACATCAACCTGTGCGATAAAATTGCCTTTTTGGGTGTGGGCGGCGTGCTGTGCTATTACGGCGCACCGGAAAAACTGCACCGCTACTTTGATGTGGAGCTGACCAGCGACATTTTTGAAAAACTGCGGGTGCCCGAGCTCATCGAGCAGTACCGCCAGCAATACTTTACCACGCCGGAGTTCAACCGCCTGGTGGCGGCCTGGCCCGAGGCAGCGCAGGAGGCGGATAAGCGATGCAGCCAATAAAATTGATGAAATTCTGGCGCCAGTTCACGGTGCTGGTGCAGCGCAATCTGCGCCTGATCTTAAACGATAAGCTCACGATGGCCAGCCTGATCTTGCAGGCGCCGTTCATGGTGTTGGTCATTAAAATGGTGGTCGACCCGGATTGCTTTACCTCCAACCTTATTAACATCGGCAGCCGCACGGCGCTGTTCATTATCAGCGCCATGGCCGCCTTTATGGGCACGCTGAACTCCTACCGTGAAATTTGTAAGGAGCGGGAGATCATCCTGCGGGAAGCTTCGGTAGGCGTTAGCCTGCTGGCGGTGGTGCTGAGCAAGGCCTTCGTGCTGCTGCTTATCGAGGACGTCCAAGCCGCCATTTTAACCTTCGGCTTTGTGCGCATCGTAAACATCCCGCAGAACCACCTGCTGCTGGATACCGATGTGGAGATTTTTGTCTCGATTCTGCTCATGCTGGTGGCGTCCAGCGCTATCGGCCTGTTGATCTCCGCCATCTTCAAAAGCGGTGAGAGCGCGATTTTGGTCGTGCTGGTGCTGATGATCGGGCAGGTGGTGTTCAGCGGCATTATGTTCACGCTGACCGGGGTGGCCGCCCGGATCGCGGCGGTCGTCGTCTGCCGCTGGGGCATGGGCGCGCTGGGGGCCTCCACCGACCTGAACAGCCGCCTGGCTTGGCTGAAGCAGGGCTTCGACAGCCCTATGTACGATGCCACGGTAGCCAACCTAATGCACTCCTGGCAGATGATGGGGCTTATCACGGTGGTATGCCTCACCGCCGCCTGGCTGGTGCTGCAGATTTCGTTTAACCGGAGGAAAGCATAGTTGAGTTTGTAGGGTCGGATGCTTGTATTCGCCCGCGGGACCGCTTGGCAGCCACAACAAGGGCTGCCAGCCAGCATGGCTGGCCTGCTCGTTCGGATCAAAGCCCCACTGGGGCTTTGATCGCTGCGCGACCTCGCAATACAAGCATCGACCCCTACATGCACACAAAAATAACGCCCCTGTCCATTGGACGGGGGCGCTGCTTGTATGTTTTACTTTTTATCCGGCGGGAACTCTCCCTGGTGTTCGGCCTCCAGGCGGCTCAGGCGGGCTTCCAGTTGGGAGATGCGCTGGTTGACAATATCCGGCAGATCCTGCTGGTCCAGATCGTCCGACGGGCAGCATTTCTCGTTGCGCATGCGCACTACCTCGGCGGGCACGCCCACGGCGGTGCAGTTGGCGGGCAGGTTTTTCAGCACCACACTGCCGGCGCCCACGCGCACGTTATCGCCGATATATACAGGCCCCAGCACCTTGGTGCCTGCGCCGATCAGCACGTTATTGCCTAAGGTCGGGTGGCGCTTGCCGGTGTCCTTGCCGGTGCCGCCCAGGGTCACGCCGTGGTAGATCGTGCAGTTGTCACCGATCTCGGTGGTCTCGCCAAACACGATGCCCATGCCGTGGTCGATAAACAGCTTGCGGCCGATCTTCGCGCCGGGGTGGATCTCGATGCCAGTTAAATGCCGGGCCAGCTGGCTGACGAACCGCGCCAAAAAGAAACACTTGTGGTTATACAAAAAATGTGCGATCTTATGTGTAACCAGCACGTGGAAACCGGGGTACAGAATGATGACCTCGGCCACATTGCGCGCGGCGGGGTCCTTATCCCGGATATTTTTGGCGTCTTCCCAAAGGCCCATGATGTTTTCCTCTGTTTCTTATTGCATACCATATTGTGCTAAGGCAACACCGAACAATTCCCGCCTAACGGCTTAAGCACCGCTCCGGCGGCTGCGGCACGGCATCTGCGTTGCCAAAATGCTCGATAATACACAAAGTATTATCTGCGCTTTTGGCTTAGCAGCTGCCGCACCTCGCTCGCCGTATCGGCACTTAGAATTATGCGGTATTGCCCTAATATAAAAACACTATTCTATAGTAAAGTTTAGTATACATAATAGCACAATCGCGGATAAAAGGCAATGCCGGGCGGTTTTGCGGTACATTTTGTCAAAATGTCCAAAAGTTGCCCCAAAACTCTATAAAATCCCTAACTGCCCAAAAACCCCCATTGCATTGACACCACCGCCGGGGCATGGTACAATAAGTAAAATTATGTAATACGTGGGGAAGGAGTACGTCTGCATGTTGATGAGCGGTTTTGCAAACTTTAAGATTAACGGCGCAGCGTCCTTTCCCGCCGCTGTGCATGGTGTGACTTTTTGACTTTTCCCATTTTTGGGAAAAGTTTTTTTTTGCCCAAATACACACCCAGGGAGGTATAACATGCTGATCCGCAACGCAAAAGACACCGCCGGCAAACCCATCGAGGTATGGCTGCGCGGCGACAAGATCGCAGCCATCGGCCAGGGCCTTGTGGTGCCCGAGGGCGAGGATGTGCTGGATGCCAAAGGCCGCACCATCCTGCCCGCTTTCATCGATACCCACTGCCACTGGCGCACCCCAGGCTTTGAATATAAAGAGGACATCGCCACCGGCTCGGCGGCCGCAGCGGCAGGCGGTTACACCTTTGTGAACCTGATGCCCAACACCAAGCCCGTCTGCTCCACGCCGGAGATCGCCCACGCGGTGGAGGCCGAGGCCAAGCGCATCGGCCTGTGCGATGCCAATCAGACCGTCTCCATCACCAGGGACTTTGACGGTAAGAGCATCGATCATCTGCTTACCCTGCCGGAGGACATCAAGTTCATCACCGAGGACGGCAACGGCGTGATGAACAACGCCGTTATGGCGCGGGTCTTTGCCATCGCCACCGAGCGCGGCCTGACCGTCATGTCCCACGCCGAGGACCGGGAGATCAGCCCCTGGGACTACCGCCTGGCCGAGAATATCGAGACCGTGCGCAACTGCCACCTGGCCGAGTACTACGGCACCCGCCTGCACATGTGCCACGTCTCCACCAAGGAATCCATCGACGCCATCCGCATGAGCCGCCTGAAAGGCGCCCGTGTCAGCTGCGAGGTCACGCCCCATCACCTCTGGTTCGATGACAGCCGCCTGCAGTACAAGGTCAACCCGCCCATCCGTAAGGCCGACGATGTCACCGCCCTGATCGAAGCCATCAGGGACGGCACCGTGACCTGCATCGGCACCGACCACGCACCCCATACCGCCGAGGAAAAGGAAAAGGGAGCCGCCGGTATGGTGGGCCTGGAGACAGCCTTCGGCGTATGCTACACCAAGCTTTGCCGCGAGCAGCGCCTGCCGCTGGAACTGCTGAGCTTTTTGATGAGCGCCGGCCCCGCCGCCGTGCTGGGCCTGGCCGACCACAAGGGCATGCTGGCCCCCGGTTACGACGCCGATGTCGTGCTGGTGGACCTGGACCACATGTACGAGGTGAGCGCCGAGGACCTCCACAGCAAGAGTAAGAACTGCCCCTACGATGGCACCCTGCTGTACGGCAAGGTCGTCACCACCATCAAGGGTGGCAAGGTCACGTTCCAAATCGAAGAGTAAGCAATCTACATTATATAAATGGGGGAGCACACAATGTTGACGAACATGGATAAACTGTACGAGAGCGTAGCTGCCAACGGCCCGGTCTGCGTCGGCCTGGATACCGAGATCGGCTACCTGCCCACCACCGACACCGCCAAGACCGCCGGCGAGAACGTGCTGGACTTCAACCGCGCGCTGATCGCCGCCACCAAGGGCGTGGCAGGCTGCTATAAGGTGCAGATCGCCTACTACGAGTCCCTGGGCCTGGACGGCATGCGCGCCTACGCCGAGACCCTCAAGCTGGCCCGCGCCACCGGCCTGCCGGTCATTGCCGACATCAAGCGCGGCGACATTGCCAAGACCGCCGAAATGTATGCCAAGGCCCACTTCACCGGCGACTTCGAGGCCGACATCATCACGCTGGCCCCCTACATGGGCCTCGACTCCATCAGCCCCTACCTGCCGTACTGCGAGCAGCAGGGCAAGGGCGTGTTCGTTCTGTGCCGCACCTCCAACCCCGGCGCCAAAGATTTTGAGTACAAAAAGCTGGACGACGGCCGCCATGTCTACGACCTGGTGGGCGACAGCCTGACCGCCCTGGGCAAGGACTACATGGGCGAGCACGGCTACTCCAGCATCGGCCTGGTCATCGGCGGCACCCATACCGAGGAAGCCACCGCCATCCGCGCCGCTTACAAAAACACCTTCTTCCTGATCCCCGGCTACGGTGCCCAGGGCGGCAAGGCTGCCGACATCGCCCAGTACCTGACCCAGGGCAACGGCGGCGTGGTCAACTCCAGCCGCGGCATCCTGCTGGCCTACAAGAAACAGCCCGGCGTAGCCTTTGACGAGGCCGCCTACAACGAGTGCGTGCGCATGCGGGAGGACATTCAGGGTGAGTGCAATAAGCTGTAATCTGACGGTGCTGCAACAAGAAACTGTTGCACCCGATATCCGCCGCCTGACGGTGCAGTGGCAGGACCCCCGCCACGAGCCCCACGCAGGCCAGTTCTACATGCTGCGGGCCTGGGCCGCCGACGCTACGCCGATCCTGTCCCGCCCCATCAGTGTGAATGACTTTGACAACCAGACCGGCGCGCTGACCTTTTTGTATCAGCTCAAAGGCGAGGGTACGCACAAAATTGCCGCCCTGCAGCCCGGTCAGACGCTGACCGTCACCGGCCCCTGCGGCAACGGCTTTGACGCTGCCGCGTTGGTAGGCAAGTATCAGCGCATCGCCGTGGTGGGCGGCGGCATCGGCACCGCGCCGCTGCTGCTGCTTTGCAAGCAGCTCTGCCGGGCAGGCGTGCGGCCGGACGTGTACGTCGGCTTCCGCGATACCAGCTACGGCATGGACAGGTTCGTGCCCTGGTGCCACGATGTTTTTGTAGCCACCGATTCCGGCAATGAGGGTCATCACGGCCTGGTCACTGACCTGCTGGACGCGAAAAACTACGACATCGTGCTGACCTGCGGCCCTATGGTGATGATGCGCGGCGTGGCCAAGCTCTGCGCTGCCGCTAATGTGCCCTGCCTGGCCAGCCTTGAAAAAAAGATGGCCTGCGGTTTGGGCGCCTGCCTGGGCTGCACCTGCCACACGAAAATCGGCCCCGTTACCGTCTGCAAGGACGGCCCGGTATTCAATGCACAGGAGGTGTTTGACTGATGGCAGACCTGCATGTTGATTTCCTCGGCAAGCGGCTGGCCGGCCCGGTCGTCGCCGCCTCCGGTACCTTCGGCTTCGGCCCGGAGTATGCCGACATCGAGGACCTGCGCCTGCTGGGCGGCATCTCCGGCAAGGGCCTGACCCTGAACGGTCAGCCCGGCAACGAGGGCGAGCGCCTGTACGAGACGCCCTCCGGCCTGATGAACTCCATCGGCCTGCAGAACCCCGGTGTGCAGCATTTCATCGACCACGAACTGCCCGCTATGCGCCAGTGCGGCACCACCGTCTGGGCCAACCTGGGCGGCCATACCATTGAGGAAAACATCGAGGGCGTGGCCATGCTCTGCGCCGCCGGTGTGGATTTTATCGAGCTGAATATCAGCTGCCCCAACGTCAAGCAGGGAGGTCTTGCCTTCGGTATCCGCGCGGCCGACGCCAGCGAGGTGGTCAGCGCGGTGCGCAAGGTCTGCACCGTGCCGCTGATCGTCAAGCTCAGCCCCCAGGCCGAGAGCATCCCTGAGATGTGCAAGGCGGTCGAGGCCGCCGGTGCCGATGCTATCAGCCTGTGCAATACCTTCCAGGCCTGCGCCATTGATCTGGAAAAGCGCCGCCCGGTGTTCAACAACACCTTCGCAGGCCTGTCCGGCCCGGCGGTGCGGCCCATTGCCCTGCGCATGGTGTGGCAGGCTGTGGGTGCTGTCAGCATCCCCGTGGTGGGGCTGGGCGGCATCCTGACCGGCCGCGATGCGCTGGAGTTCATCATGGCCGGTGCCGCGGCTGTACAGGTGGGTACGGCGAATTTCCTGGACCCGAAAGCCTGCACCCGCATCACCGCCGAGATCGCCCAGTGGATGGACGCACACGGCGTCAAGACGCTGGATGAGATCAGAGGGTGCGCGAGAGGGTAAGGAAAAGTAAGAACCTTGCTGTAGGGGTCGATGCTCGCATTCGCCCCTACAACATCGTGGCATCCCCATCGTGCCATACAAAATAGATATACAACCGTATTGCAAAAATATACATAATATGCTACAATAAGCTGAAAATTATACAGGAGGAAAGTATCATGGCAAGAGAAGCACTGGAAGTTTTAAAGGAATGTGAAGCATTTTTGGAGGGGCACTTCCTGCTGTCGTCCGGCCGCCATTCCGGCGCATATTGCCAGATGGCATTCCTGCAGCAGTATCCCGATAAGGCTGCCGAGGTCATGGCCCCGGTCGCCGAGAAGCTGAAGGAGCTGAATGTCGACGTTGTGGTCGGCCCTGCCATGGGCGGCATTGTCTACGCTTACGAGCTGGGCCGCCAGCTGGGCAAGCGCGCCATCTTCACCGAGCGTGTGGATAACGTCATGACCCTGAAGCGGTTCCGCATCCATCCCGGTGAGCGCTGCGTCATCGCCGAGGACGTTGTCACCACCGGCGTCTCCAGCCTGGAGACCAAGCGCGTCATCGAGGAGGCCGGCGGCGTCTGCCTGGGCATCGCCTGCGTGGTCGACCGTACCCGCGCCGAGGCTCCGTCCCCGATCCCCATCGTGGCCAGCGCCCTCAAGCTGGATCTGCCCAACTACGCCCCTGAAGAATGCCCCATCTGCAAGGAGGGCAAGCTGCCCCTGGTACACCTGGGCAGCCGCAAAATGAAAGAGCAGGCAAAGCAGACGCTGTAAAAAAGAGAGGCTAATTATGCAGGCATATCTGATATTGGCAAACGGCCGGGTGTTCCGCGGCGTCAGCGTGGGCTGCCCCGGCACCACCATCGGTGAGGTAGTCTTCGCCACCGGCATGGTCGGCTTTGAGGAGACCCTTACCGACCCCAGCTACTACGGCCAGATCATCACCCAGACCTACCCCCTCATCGGCAACTACGGCATGAACAGCCAGGATGTCGAGAGCGGCAAGATCTGGGCCAAGGGTTACATCGTGCGCGAAGCATGCAAGACTCCCTCCAACTTCCGCAGCGAAAAAACGCTGGATACTTTCTTAAAAGAAAACGGCATCATCGGCATTGAGGGCATCGATACCCGCAGCCTGACCCGCACCCTGCGGGAAAGCGGCGTTATGAACGGTGCTATCACCACCGAGTTCGACCCCGATGCCGAGCCGGAGAAGAAAGCCGCCCTGCTGCCTCAGATCGCCGCCTACGCGGTGGTCGACGCGGTTAAGACCGTTACTTGCCGGGAGGCCAAGACCTACGAACCCACCGAGGCAGGGGAGTGGGGTGATACCCCGCTGCATGTGGCCCTGCTGGACCTGGGCTGCAAAAATAACATCGTGCGCTGCCTGCAAAAGCGCGGCTGCCGCGTGACCGTGCTGCCTGGCACCACCACCGCCGCCCAGCTGGCCGAGCTGCACCCGGACGGCCTGATGCTCTCCAACGGCCCCGGCGACCCGGCCGAGAATGTGGAGATCATCGCCAACATCCGCAAAATGCTCTCCACCGGCATCCCCACCTTCGGCATCTGCCTGGGCCACCAGCTTACCGCTCTGGCTGCCGGTGCCCACACCTGCAAGCTGAAGTACGGCCACCGCGGCGCGAACCAGCCTGTTACCCATGCCGGCAAAGCCCGCACCTTCATCACCAGCCAGAACCACGGTTACGCCGTGGAAAGCGAGACCCTGCCCGCCGATGTGGGACAGGTCAGCTATGTGAATGCCAACGACGGCACCTGCGAGGGCGTGGACTACTTCCAGTGGAACTGCTTCACCGTCCAGTTCCACCCCGAAGCCAACGGCGGCCCCAAGGATACCGAATTTCTGTTTGATGAATTTGTCAGCCGTATGCTGGCAGCGAAAGGAGTGATCGCCGATGCCTAAGGACCCGCGTATCAAAAAGGTGCTGGTCATCGGTTCCGGCCCCATCATCATCGGCCAGGCGGCGGAGTTTGACTATTCCGGCACCCAGGCCTGCCGTGCCCTGAAATCCGAGGGTGTCGAGACCGTGCTGGTCAACTCGAACCCCGCTACCATCATGACCGACCCCGACATTGCCGATCATGTCTATATCGAGCCGCTGACCGCCGAGGTCGTGGAGCGCATCATCGAAAAGGAAAAGCCCGATGCCATCCTGCCCAACCTGGGCGGCCAGATGGGCCTGAACCTCAGCATGGAACTGGCCCGCAACGGCTTTTTGGACCGCAGCGGCGTGCGCCTGCTGGCCTGCAAGCCCGATACCATCGACCGCGCCGAGGACCGCCAGCTGTTCAAGGATACGATGGAAAAGCTGCACCAGCCCATCATCCCCTCCAAGGTCGTAGAGGACCTGGACGACGCGCTGGACTTTGCCGAGGTCATCGGCTACCCCGTCATCGTGCGCCCCGCCTTTACCATGGGCGGCACCGGCGGCGGCATCTGCGAGGACCGGGAAAAACTGCATGAGATCGCCACTAACGGCCTGCGTCTTTCCCCCATTCACCAGATTTTGGTGGAGAAGTGCATCTCCGGCTGGAAGGAGATCGAGTACGAGGTCATGCGTGACTCCAAGGGCAACGTCATCACCGTCTGCAACATGGAGAACCTGGATCCCGTCGGCATCCACACCGGCGACTCCATCGTCGTGGCCCCCAGCCAGACCCTCTCCGATAAAGAGTACCAGATGCTGCGTACCGCCGCGCTGGATATTATTACCGAGCTGGGTATCGAGGGCGGCTGCAACTGCCAGTTTGCCTTAAAGCCCGACAGCTTTGAGTACGCCGTCATCGAGGTCAACCCCCGTGTGTCCCGTTCCTCGGCGCTGGCATCCAAGGCTACCGGCTATCCCATTGCCAAGGTAGCTACCAAGATCGCCCTGGGATACACCCTGGACGAGATCACCAACGATGTTACCGGCGAGACCTGCGCCTGCTTTGAGCCCGCGCTGGACTATGTCGTCGTCAAATACCCGAAGTGGCCCTTTGATAAGTTCGTCTATGCTGATAAGTCCCTGGGCACCCAGATGATGGCGACCGGCGAGGTCATGGCCATCGGCAACAACTTCGAGCACGCTATGATGAAGGCAGTCTCCTCCACCGAGCTGGGCCTGGACACCCTGACCCTGCCCGACTTCGAGAAGCTCTCCAGCGAGGAAGTTATCGAGCATCTGCACGTGCAGGATTCCGAGCGCGCTTTCTGCGTCTACGAGGCCCTCAAGCGCGGCGTGCCCCACGAGACTATCTACGACATCACCAAGATCGACTGGTGGTTCCTGGATAAGATGCAGCATTTGGCTGACATCGAGATGGGCCTGAAAAACGGCGAACTGACGACTGAAAAGTACCTGAACGCCAAGAAGTTCGGCTTCCTGGATAAGACCATCAAGCGCCTGGCCGGTGTGGACACCCTGCCCGAACACCCCGCTGCAGCGTTCAAGATGGTCGATACCTGCGCTGCGGAATTTGCCGCCAAGACGCCCTATTTCTACTCCACCTTCGACGAGGACAACGAAGCCAAGCAGTTTATTGCCGAGCGCAGCGACCCCAAAAAGAAGAAGGTGCTGGTCTTTGGCTCCGGCCCCATCCGTATCGGCCAGGGCATTGAGTTTGACTACTGCTCGGTCCACGCCGTCTGGACGCTGAAAAACCACGGCTGTGAGGCAGTGCTGGTCAACAACAACCCCGAGACCGTTTCCACCGATTTTGACACCGGCGACCGCCTCTACTTTGACCCGCTGAACCCCGAGAGCGTCGACCAGATCATTGAGACCGAGAAGCCGGACGGCTGCCTGGTGCAGTTCGGCGGCCAGACCGCCATCAAGCTTGCCAAGCATATGGACGAGATCGGCCTGCCTATCCTGGGCACCCCGGCGGACGCCATCGACGAAGCCGAGGACCGCGAACGCTTTGATGAACTGCTGGAGCGCTGCGGCATCCCCCGCCCCGAGGGCCGCACCGTCTTTACGCTGGAAGAAGCCCTGCAGGCCGCGCAGGAAGTCGGCTACCCCGTACTGATGCGCCCCTCCTACGTGCTGGGCGGCCAGAACATGATCGTGGCCTACAACTCTGCCGATGTCACCGAGTACATGGGCGTTATCACCAAGCATGTGGACATGAGCCACCCGGTGCTGATGGATAAGTACATCCTGGGCACCGAGTGCGAGGTCGACGCTATCTGCGACGGCACCGATTACCTCGTGCCCGGTATCATGCAGCAGGTCGAGCGCACCGGTGTACACTCCGGCGACTCCATCTGCGTCTACCCGCCCTACACCTTCAGCCAGAAGGTCATTGATACGCTGGTGGATTACACCGGCCGCTTTGCCCGCGAGCTGAAAGTCGTCGGCCTGGTCAACGTGCAGTACGCTGTGCAGAACGACCATGTCTATGTTATCGAGGTCAACCCCCGTTCCTCCCGTACCGTGCCCTACATCTCCAAAGTCACCGGTGTGCCGATGGTCGATCTGGCCGTGCGCTGCACTCTGGGCGAAAAGCTGAAGGATATGGGCTACGGCACCGGCCTGTGGCGTAACGGCAAGAGCCCCTACTACGCTGTCAAGGTGCCCGTCTACAGCTTCCTGAAGCTGCACGGCGTGGACACCATGCTGGGCCCCGAGATGAAGTCCACCGGCGAGGTGCTGGGCATTGCCCCCACCTTCCACGAGGCCATGATGAAGGGCCTGGTGGCTGCCGGTTATCAGTTCAAGGTGCCCGGTCCCGGCTCCTGCTGCATCGTGTCCGTAAAGGACAGCGACAAGCCCGAAGCCGCCGAACTGGCCTGGAAGCTGCATGACTACGGCTACAAGATTTACGGCACCGCCGAGACGGCCCGCTATCTGAACAGCCAGATGATCCCCTGCAGTGTGGTGCGCCAGATGAGCGGCGCCCGCCCGAATATGATCGACCTGCTGGAAAGCGGCCTGGTGGATTACATCATCTCCACCAGCCCCCATGGCCGCGACCCGCACCGTGATTCGGTCAAGTTCCGCCGCAAGGCCACCGAGCTGTCCATCCCCTGCATCACCGCCATGGATACCGCCCGCGTGCTGGTGGACGCCCTGCGCGGCGACCATGACATCAGCCAGATGGAACTGGTGGACATCGCCCACCTCCACCGTGAAGCCGCCAAAGGGGAATAAAATAGATCCGCAAACCGCATCCGCAGGGGTGCGGTTTTTTGTGTTGCAGGAATGACCCCCTCTGGGAGGGGACTTCCGCGAAGCGGGTGTGGGAGAGATCCTTCGATTCAGTAGGTGCTAATTTGTTTGTCTCTCCCTCAGTCACCTTCGGTGACCGCGCTCCCCCTCTGGTGCTTCGTGCCACCTCCCCCGTATCGGGGGAGTCTGTCTCGCAGAGGGAGCCGAAAAGAGCGGCAGGCTTTACAAAGATCCCTGCCCGCGCTATACTGAAATCAATACCACAAAGGGGGCTTACCCATGAATATCACCGAATTTGCTGCCTACGCAGGTGTGTCCAAGGCGGCGGTCAGCCGGTTTTTCAACGGCGGCTACCTCAGCGCCGAGAAAAAAGCCGCCATCGCCAAAGCGGTGGAGGAGACCGGCTACCGCCCCAGCATGCAGGCCCAGATGATGCGCACCCGCCGCACCAAACAGATCGGTGTCATCCTGCCCAAACTCAGCAGTGAAAGCTGTGCCCGCATGGTCGAGGGCATCAGCCGTGTGCTGGACGAGCAGGGCTACCAGCTGCTGCTGGTGAACACCGCCAACGACAACACCCGCGAGGTGCGGGCCATGGACATGCTGCGCCACGACGCGGTGGACGGCATTATTTTGATTGCGTCCATCTTCACGCCGGAGCACGAAGCTGTGCTGGAAAGCTTAAAAATTCCTGTGGTCATCCTGGGGCAGCAGCACCCCGGCTACAGCTGCGTGTATCACGATGATTTCGGTGCGGCCCGCGCCGCCACCGCCCGCATGTTGGAAAAAGGCCGCCGCCTGCCGGGCTTTTTGGGCGCTACCATGTTGGATAAGGCCGTAGGCCAGGCCCGCCGCGCCGGGTACGAAGCCGCCCTGCGGGATGCCGGCTTAATTCCCCGCGCCCAGCGCATCAGTGTGGCCAAGTTCAACATGGAGTCCGGCTACGAGCAGGCCCGCCAGCTGTTCGAGCGGGCGGGGGAGATCAACGCGCTGTTCTGCGCCACGGATACCATCGCCATCGGTGCCATCCAGTACTGCCGCAGCCAGGGCCTGCGTGTGCCCGAGGATGTGATGGTGGCCTCCGTCGGCGACAGCCGTGCGGGCCGGGTGGCCTACGTGCCACTGACCAGTGCCCACCTGCATTACCGCACGGCAGGGGACAAGGCCGCCCGCCTGCTGCTGGACCAGCTGGCCGATCCCCACGCCCGCCCGCGGGAGCTGGAACTGGGCTGGGAGCTGAAATGCCGCGCTTCCACCGGTGACGAAAACGCCGATGAAAATATTTGGGCGCTGTAAAAAGATGTACCCCGTTTTTGTGCAAAGTACCAAATACCCATGTGAAACTGTGTGAAATCGATAACACATCCGAGCTAAATTGTGTCACTCGGCGAATAGAAATCTACCGCCCCATCAACTATAATATACTCGTCAGATGAAATTGATTTCACAGTCCTCTGCCTCACATCTTATAGAAGGAGCGATTTTCATGGATTACAAACACGCGGCACAACAGGTACTGGATGCCATCGGCGGCGCGTCCAACATCGTATCGGCAGCCCACTGCGCAACCCGCCTGCGCCTGGTCATTGCGGACAACGACAAGGTGGACAAAAAGGCCCTCGAGAACGCCGAGGGGGCCAAGGGCGTCTTTGAGGCCCAGGGTCAGCTGCAGATCATCTTCGGCACCGGCACGGTAAACAAAGTCTACGATGAGTTCACCGCTCTGGCCGGCATCGGCGCTGCTACCAAAGAGGAAGTCAAGCAGGCAGCCGCTGCCAAAGCCCCTTGGTACCAGCAGGCCATCAAGACACTGGGCGACATCTTCGTGCCCATCATCCCCGCCATCGTGGCCTCCGGCTTCCTGATGGGCATCATGGAAGCGCTGAACTTCATGGTCAACAATGGCTTCGTCAACATCGATACTTCCGGCTCCCTCTACGTGTTCGCCCAGCTGTTCTCCAACACGGCGTACACTTTCCTGCCCATCCTCATTGCCTTCTCCGCCGCGAAAGTCTTCGGCGGCAACCCGTTCCTGGGCGCGGTCATCGGCATGATCATGATCCACCCCAACCTGCAAAACGCCTGGACTGTTGCGTCCGAGGGCGTGCAGACCTACCAGCCTGTGTTCGGCGGGCTGTATTCCATCCCGCTGGTGGGCTATCAGGGCCATGTCATCCCGGTCATCATCGCTGTCTGGCTCATGTCCCAAATCGAAAAGCGGCTGCACAAGGTCGTGCCCGCCATGTTTGATCTGTTCGTCACCCCGCTGGTCTCGGTCTTTGTCACCGGCTACCTGACCCTGGCTGTCATCGGACCCATCTTCACCACTGTGGAGGACGGCATCATCAACGGCGTGCAGGCTCTGATCCAGCTGCCCTACGGCATTGGTTCCTTTGTTATGGGCGGTCTGTATGCCATCACCGTTGTGGCCGGTATCCACCACATGTACACCCTGATCGATGTCGGCCAGCTGGCTAAGTTCGGCTACACCTACTGGCTGCCCCTGGCCAGCGCTGCCAACGTGGCCCAGGGCGGTGCCGCTCTGGCCGTCGCCCTCAAGAGCAAGAACGCCAAGGTCAAGTCCATGGCCCTGCCCTCCGCACTGTCTGCCTGCATGGGCATCACCGAGCCAGCCATCTTCGGCGTCAACCTGCGCTACTTCAAGCCCTTTATCGGCGGCCTGGCGGGCGGTGCCTGCGGCGCGCTGTACGCCAGCATCGTGGGCCTGGGTGCCACCGGCACCGGCGTGACCGGTATCTTCGGCATCCTGCTGCACCTGCATATGCCGCTGCAGTACATCATCGCTATGCTTATTGCTTTCGGTGTCGCATTCGCTGTGACCTGGGTGATCTGGAAGCCGGAAGAAGAAAACGCATAAAAACAGCGAAAGGCCACCCTCAGGGGGGCTTCGCCGGCAGGCGGTGGGGGAGAGAACCTGCGATTAGCAGCAGCTAAGGATATTGCCTCTCCCTCAGTCAGCTTCGCTGACAGCGCTTCCCCTCTGGCACTTCGTGCTACCTCCCCCGTATCGGGGGAGTCTGTCTCACAAAGGAAGCCTTTTATATAGAAAAGGAGCACCCCCATGAACGCCTTACAGCGCGACCTGAAAAAACTTGTTCCGCTGGTGGAATCTCTCGGCGCGGAAAAGGTCGAGAGCGACCCCCACCGCCAGCGCTTCCATGTGCAGCCCACCGTGGGCTGGCTCAATGATCCCAACGGCCTGTGCAGGATCGGCGATACTTACCACGTCTTCTACCAGTACGGCCCCTTCGATGCGACCGGCGGCGTTAAGCACTGGGGGCACGTTACCAGCCGCGACCTCGTGCACTGGGAGCGCCAGCCCGTCATGCTTTACCCGGATGAACCCTTCGACTGCCACGGTGTCTACTCCGGTTCCGCCATCGTCGAGGACGGCACGATGTACCTGTACTACACCGGCAACGTCAAGCACCCCGGTGACTATGACTACATCAAGCAGGGCCGCGGGCATAACGTCTGCCTGGCCACCAGCCGGGATGGCATCCACCTGGACAGCAAGCAGTGCCTGCTTTATAATAAGGATTATCCAACCGGCCTGACCTGCCATGTGCGCGACCCCAAGGTGTTTGCCTGCGACGGCCGCTACTATATGGTGCTGGGTGCCCGCACGGTGGAGGACAGGGGCGAGATCCTTGTCTGGGAGAGCGCCGACAAGCTCCACTGGACCTGCATCAACACCCTGACCACCCCGGAGACTTTCGGCTTTATGTGGGAGTGCCCGGACCTGTTCGAGCTGGACGGCCGGTGGTTCCTGGCCGTGTCCCCCCAGGGCATCGAGTGCCAGAATGTCTACGGCTGCGGCTACTTCCCGGTTTATGGCGATTGGCGCGGTGCCTGCACGCTGGGCGAGTTCCGCCACGCGGACTTCGGCTTTGACTACTACGCTCCCCAAAGCTTTGCCGACGGCGGTCGCCGTGTGCAAATTGGCTGGATGGGCATGCCCGACGCCGACTACACCAACCCCGTCGACTTTGGCTGGCAGCACTGCCTGACGGTGCCCCGCCAGCTGACCCGCGACGGCGACCGCCTGCTGCAGAACCCCGTGGCCGAGCTGGCCGCCCTGCGCGGCGCCGCCCACGACCTGCCCGACGGTGAGACCGTTTCCGCCGCACCCTGCTTTGACCTGCTGGCTGCCCCGGCGGGGGACTTTACCCTCACGGTGGCTGACGGCGTGCAGTTGACTTATTGCGAAGCCGACCGCAGCTGCACCCTCTACTTTACCAATGCCGCCATGGCCTATGGCCGCACCAGCCGTCATGTAGTGCTGGACGCGCCCTGCCGCCGCCTGCGGGTGGTGGGGGACGCCTCCTCGCTGGAAGTGTTCCTGAATGACGGCGCAGCGGTGCTGTCCACCCGCTATTACCCGGCCCCCGGCCCAGCAGCCCTGTGCCTGACGGGCTGCTGCGGCACGCTGTACGAAATCACGCTGTAAGGAGAAATTTGCGATGGCTCATGACACTTTGTATGCGATTGGCGAGGCGCTGATCGATATGATCCCGGCCGAGACCGGCTGCGATTTCGGTGCGGTCTCCTCCTTTGCGCCCCGGGTGGGCGGCGCCCCCGCCAATGTGGCAGCGGCCTTTGCACGGCTGGGCGGCCGCAGCGCCCTGCTGACCCAGCTGGGGGATGACCCCTTCGGCGCGAAAATCACCGCCGAGTTGGCCGGGGCTGGTGTGGACGTGAGCCACATTGCCACCACCGACCGCGCCAACACCGCGCTGGCCTTTGTCTCGCTGCAGGCGGACGGCAACCGTACCTTCAGCTTCTACCGCAAGCCCTCGGCGGACCTTCTCTACAGCCCGGAGCAGGTGGACCCGGCGCTGTTCACCACCGCCTTTGCCCTGCATTTTTGCAGTGTGTCGCTGGTGGAAAGCCCGATGCGGGAGGCCCACAAGGCTGCCATTGCCGCCGCCCGCCAGGCTGGGGCGCTGGTCAGCTTCGATCCCAACCTGCGCTTCCCGCTCTGGCCTGACCGCGAGGCCCTGTACCGCACCGTGTGGGAGTTCCTGCCCCAGGCGGATATTTTAAAGGTGTCCGATGAGGAACTGGAATTCCTGACCGGCACGACAGATATTGAAAAAGCCCTTCCTAAACTGTTCACCGGGCATGTGCAGCTGGTGGTCTACACCTGCGGTAGCGCCGGGGCCTACGCCTACACCCGCACGGCCCAGGGGTTTGCCGCCGTCAAGCCGGTCAAGGCCGTGGACACTACCGGCGCGGGGGACGGCTTCATCGGGTCTTTCCTGTGGCAGCTTTGCCGCGACGGCGTAACCGTGGACAGCCTGCCCTCCGCCGCCCCGGCCCAGCTGGAGCAGTGGCTGGCATTCTCCAACCGCTATTGCGGCGAGAGCGTGCAGCGCTACGGCGCCATTGCCAGCTACCCCACGGCGGCCCAGATGGGCGTATAAGTCCGCAAAATATGCACGTTTGGTGGTAATAAACTGCTGTAACAGGTCAAATTCCCGCCATGTGACGAAATTTGCGGCCTTTTACAAAGCAAATTTTATGTTATTTGCCGATTTTTGAGAAAATTCGACCGATTTGGGAAAAAACCCTTGATTCTGCGCGGAATTTTCTCTATAATAAAGCCCGTAAATAGTAACAGGCTCTGGCCTGAACAATAGGGAGTAAAAGGAATTATGACTAGATCTCAGTTGATTACCAAGGTTGCCAACGACACCAATATGACCAGCGCAGAAGTCGAGAAGGTCATGGATGGCATCTTCGGCACCATCGGTGACGTGCTCAAGAGCGGTGACAAAGTCACTATCGCAGGCTTCGGCCGTTTCGAGATGCGTGAGCGCCAGACCAAGAACTTCACCAACCCCAAGACCAAGGTCACCAGCAAGCTGGAGCCCACCGCCATCCCCGGCTTCAAGGCCAGCGGCCGTCTGAAGGAGAAGGTTGGTCAGTAATCCTGCCCCCTAATATAGGTTTTAATGCCCGTGGCCGCTGCGCTGCGGGCTTTTTGTATGCTACGGCAAAAAAAATTGCCGCCAGATATTGACAAGCCCCGCCGCACCTGCTATACTATTAGGGCTGTGAAACAGCAAGATAGATGTGCCCGTAGCTCAGTTGGTAGAGCATCTGACTTTTAATCAGAGGGTCCAGGATTCGAGTTCCTGCGGGCGCACCAAAAACCGCTTGAAGCATTATGCCTCAAGCGGTTTTTTGTCTTATCAGGTAAATCTCGGTGTGCCCCTCTTGCCAAATGCGGCGGGGCGCGGTATAATGATATGTCTGAAAGAATACGGCGGCCCGCTCCGGCGCGCTGCCTGATAATGTAAAGGGGACTGGAACTATGGAAACGATGGGGACCCTGCGCCGTACCAATTACTGCGGCGAGGTCAGCCTGGCCAATGCCGGGCAGGAGATGACCGTCTGCGGTTCGATCGCCCGTGCCCGCGATAAGGGCGGCATCATCTTTGCCGATCTGCGCGATACCACCGGCATCCTGCAGCTGGTTTTTGACGAGGATACGCCAAAAGACGTTTTCGCCAAAGCCGAAAGCCTGAAAAGTGAATACGTGGTGATCTGCCGCGGCAAACTGCGTGAGCGCGCCGCCAAGACCGACAAGATCGCCACCGGTGATGTGGAACTGTACGTCAGCGAACTGCGTATCCTGAGCGAGGCTCAGACTACGCCGTTTGAGCTGCGCGATGAGATCAACGTCAACGATGACCTGCGCCTGCGCTACCGCTACCTGGACCTGCGTCGCCCCTCGATGCATGAGCCGATCGTGCTGCGCAGCAAGATCATGCAGATCATCCGCAATTATTTCTGCGAGAATCACTTCTGCGAGATCGAGACCCCGACCCTCATCAAGTCTACCCCAGAGGGTGCCCGTGACTATCTGGTGCCCAGCCGTGTGCAGCCCGGTCACTTCTACGCTCTGCCCCAGAGCCCGCAGCTTTACAAGCAGATCCTGATGCTGTCCGGCTTCGACCGCTACTTCCAGATCGCCCGCTGCTACCGCGACGAGGACCTGCGTGCTGACCGCCAGCCCGAGTTCACCCAGGTGGACGAGGAGATGAGCTTCGTCTCCGAGGACGACATCATGACCATCAACGAGGGTCTGATCAAGCGCCTGTGGAAAGAGATGCTGAACATCGACGTGCAGACCCCCTTCGTCCGCATGCCCTGGGACGAGGCCATGGGCCGCTTCGGCTCCGATAAGCCGGATACCCGCTTCGGCCTGGAGATCCAGGACGTGACCGAGGTGTTCAAGGGCACCGAGTTCAAGCCCTTTGCCGCTGTGCTGGAAGCTGGCGGTACCATCCGCGCCATCAACGCCAAGGGCCTGGCCGACAAGCTGTCCCGCAAGAACATTGACAAGCTGGGCGAGGTCGCCAAGACCTACGGTGCCAAGGGCCTGGCTTACAGCCGCCTGACCGCCGATGGCACTTCCTCCAGCTTCGAGAAGTTCCTGACCGATGCCGAGAAGACCGCCCTGTACGCCGCCCTGAACGCTGAGACCGGCGACGTGCTGCTGCTGGTCAGCGACACCGATTGGGTCAAGGCCTGCACCGCCCTAGGCCAGGTCCGCCTGGACATCGCCCGCAAGCACGGCCTGATCGACCCCGACAAGTTCAACTTCCTGTGGGTCGTGGACTTCCCGCTGTTTGAGTACAGCGAGCAGGAAGGCCGCTGGATGGCCATGCACCATCCGTTCACCCTGCCCAAGGCCGAGGACCTGGACAAGGTGGAGAGCGACCCCGGTGCCTGCCACGCTGTGGCCTACGACATTGTGCTGAACGGTGTTGAGATGGGCGGCGGCTCGATGCGTATCAACGACCCCGCCCTGCAGGATCGTATGTTCCATGCCCTCGGCTTTACCGAGGAGAAGGCCCGCGAGAGCTTCGGCTTCCTGATGGATGCCTACAAGTTCGGCGCGCCTCCGCATGGTGGTATGGCCTACGGCCTGGACCGCATGGTCATGCTGATGCTGAAGAAGGACTCCATCCGTGACGTCATCGCCTTCCCGAAGGTGCAGAACGCCGGCGAGCCGATGAGCGGCGCCCCCGACGTGGTCGACGCCCAGCAGCTGAAGGATCTGAACATCGCCCTGACGATGAAGGATTGATAGTATAATAGAAGCGGCTCCCCATGCGTAGTGGGGAGCCGCTTTTATGTAATGGATAAAAAGATGCTTTTATCGAGTAGAGCATGTAGGGGCGAACAGTGTTCGCCCCTACAGTAATGTGGAACCTTTATGCGTTAATATTTGGGTTTCGGTTCGTCGTTGGTCGATTGCGGGGTGTACTCTGCGGGCTTTGCAGGCGCTGCCGGTTTCACCGGTTTGGGATGATTCTTGCGGCGGCGCTTCGTCAGGGTGACGGCTAAGGCCACGATGATGCCAACCACCAGCAGTACCGGCCACAGGTAAATAACCGCCAGCACAAACCCCTGCAGGAACGCCACAAAGCCGTGCCAGCCGCCCGCAAAGGCATCGGCCACGCGCTCACCAAAGGTGGTGCCGGTGGGGGTCAGGGTGGCAACCTCGCTTAAGCGGATGTCCACGGTGGAATAGCTGACCTGCTGGTCCATGTTTTTCAGCTGCCGGGTGTAGTTTTCCAGCTGGTACTGCACATCCGAAAGCTGGCTCTCAATCTCCAGCAGGTCGGCGGTGGTCTCGGCCTGGTCGGCCAGGGCGTTCAGCCGCTCGCGCTGGGCCTCCAGCGCACTCAGCCGGGCCTGTACGTCAATGTAGCTGCTGGTGATGTTCTCGGCAGTCTCGCTGAGGTCCAGCACACTGCCCGCCTCGCCCACGGCGGCCAAAAACGTGCGGTAGTTTTCCACCGGCACCCGCACCGTGTAGTAGGCGTAGCGGTCGTGGTCCTTCGCGTCGCCGCTCAGGCTGGAGTATTCCATCCACGCGCCGCAATCGTCCACCGCCGCCAGCAGGGTGTCCCGCGCGGCGTCGAAATCGGTGGATTCCATGTTGATGTCGGCGTTGTAAATGATTTTCTGCGCGGTCTCGTCGGTGGAATCGGGCAGCTCCTCGGGCACGATGCTGCTGTTGGCTGCCCCGGCGGCGGTATCGTAGGCGCCCTCTGCGCTGGGGGATTCGGTGGCGTAATAGCCGCCGTCCTTACTGCTGATGCTGCCGCAGCCTGCCAGCAATACAGCCGCCAGCAGGGCAGTGGATACGCGGAAATGTTTTTTCATGGTGGATGCTCCTTTCTTTTTCACGGATTCAGCCGTGTTGCGTCCTCTCACCCCTAAACACGACAGCGGGGCTGAAATGTTACGTGCGCATTTACAAAAAGTGGGAAGTGCCATGATTTTTGGTACTTCCCACAAATTTACAGGTGATTATTCGGCTTTCTGCCCAAGAACTTTGATGTCATCGTTGTCGGCAAAGGCAACGGCGTTGTAGCCGGCGGCTTCCAACGTGCCGAACTGCTTGCCTAGCTTCTTGGCCTGGGGCAGCACGGTCACGTCATAGTCGGCACGCAGGGTCTCGGCCTTGGCCAGCACGGCGGCAAAGTCGGCGTCTTTCAGGTAGAGCAGCGCCAGGTGCGGCTTGGCACCGGGGATCTGGTAGCCCTGCTCCAGCAAAATGCTGCAGACACGCTCAAACCCGATGGAGAAGCCCACGGCGGGCACCTGCTGGCCGATGAACTTGCCCACCATGTTGTCGTACCGGCCGCCGCCGGCCACCGCGCCGCTGAACTGCGGGCAGGTGACCTCGAACACCATGCCGGTGTAGTAACCCTGGCCGCGCACCAGGCTGGGGGCGTAGGCGATGCCGTACCGGCCGTTGGCAATCTTTTCGCTGGTGGCAATCACATAGCGCAGGTCGGCGGTCAGTGCCTCATCGTCCACCTTGGCGGCGACGGTATCCAGGCTGAAATCGCCCGCGCGCAGGAAGTCATCCAGCGCAGTGACGGCCTCGGCGGCAAAGCCCTTCTCGGTCAGCTCGTTCTTCACGCCCTCGGCGCCGATCTTGTCCATCTTGTCAAAGCTGATGCAGACGGAATCCAGCTGCTCCTCGGCAAAGCCCATCTTCTGCAGCATAGCGCGCAGGATGCGGCGGTCGTTGATGTTGACGGTAAAGCCGGTGAAGCCGATCTTCAGCAGGGCGCGGGCGGTCACGTCGATCAGCTCGACCTCGGCGTTGGGGGAAGAATCGCCCAAAATGTCAATGTCACACTGGACGAACTCCCGCAGGCGGCCCTTCTGGGGGCGCTCGGCGCGGTAGACGCGGTCGGTCTGGATGACTTTGAACGGGCTGGGCAGCTCGTTGCGGTTGGCGGCGTAGTAGCGGGAGAGGGGCAGGGTCAGGTCGTAGCGCAAGCCCATATCGCTCAGCTGCTTTTCGTCGCCGCTGCGCAGGGCAGTTTCCAGCTTGTCGCCGCGCTTCAAGACCTTGAAAATCAGGTTCAGGTTATCACCGCCGTCGCTCTTGTCCAGGTTCTCCATGTCCTCCAGAATGGGGGTGGAGATGCGCTGGAAGCCTGCGGCACGGTAGGTGGCCAGGATCTGGCCCTGGATATAATCGCGCAGGGCCTGCTCACGGGGCAGCAGGTCGCGCATACCTTTTAACGGCTGGGTTTTCATGTTGTACTCCTTTATGTTCGCGGGGGCATACGCCCTATTTTTATACTATCTTATAATGATAGCCTGCCCGGCGCATTTTGTCAATCTGAATAGCCCATACTAATGCGGTAGGGGAGGGATGCACCATGGCAAAACGGGCGCAAAACCGCGGGCCGTACATTTTGGCGGCGGGGGCGGCGGCACAGCTGCTTACCGGCATCCCGGCGGCGTGGGGCGTGTTCCAGCAGCCGGTCATGCAGGGGTATGGGTTCAGCCGGGGGCAGGCGATGCTGGCCTTTGCGGTGCTGGTGGCGGCCTACGGTGTGGGCTGCGCGATGGGCGGCTTATTGCAGGACGCCCACGGCCCGCGCTTTGCCGGGCTTTGGGGTACGGCGCTGCTGGCGGGGGGATTCTTTGCGGCTTCGCTGGTACCGGTTGCCAACGCGGTGCTGTTTTTGCTGGTGTACAGCCTGCCCGCGGGGCTGGGCAGTGCGTTTTTGGCCCCGGCGGTGCTGGCCTGCGCGCAAAAGTGGTACAAGGACAAAAAAGGCTGGGCCACCGGCGTGGCCGGGGTGGCGATGGGCTTGTCCGGCGCGTTTTTTACGCTGTTTGTGAAAGGTGTGGGCGGTGCCTGGGGCATCCGCGTCTGCTTTGCGGCCCTGGGAGCCGTGATGCTGGTAATCTGTGGCGCGGGAGCGCTGATTTTGCAAGACCCGCCCGCCCCGGCAACGTCCGGAAACCCCCAGCCCGGGTTGGATTGGCCCCGGATGGTGCGTACGACCCAATATAAGCTGTGCGTGGCGGCGGTGGCGCTGTCCGCCCCGGCGGTGCTGTTGTTCAGCCCGGAAATCTTCAAAATTGCCACCGAGCGCGGTCTGCCCGAAGCCGCTGCGCCCTGCAGCATCGTGTTAGGTTCCGCCGCCAGTGCGGCGGGGCGCCTGCTGCTGCCCGCCTGCAGCGACAAGCTGGGCCGCAAGCCGGTGCTGTATGCGGTGTATCTGGGCCTGGCGGCGGGGTCGGTGTGGTTTGCTTTTGCCGCCGAGTGGTGGGTGCTGGCGGCCTATGCGGTGCTGACGTTTTTCTACTCCGGCGGGGCGGCGGTGCAGCCTGCGTTCAATACCGACCTCTTCGGCCTGCCCCACGCGGGGGTGAACTACGGGTTTATTGCCTTAGGAATGAGCGGCGGCAGCCTCGTCAGTTATATCGGCAGCCAGGCTCTGCCGCTGGCCGCCCGGCACTGGCTGGCCGGGGCGTGTGCCGTGGCAGGGCTGGTTTGTGTCAGACTTGTAAAACCTTGCCAAATCAGTTGAAATTTTGCGCCGCACAGGGTACAATATAGGCTTGCTAGGAATAGAAAGAAACTTGTCAAAAGGCTCCCTCTGTGAGACAGACTCCCCCGATACAGGGAAGATGGCACGAAGTGCCGGAGGGGGAGCGCTGTCAGCGAAGCTGACGGAGGGAGAAAGCCTTGCCTGATCCGAAGCTTCGGATACAATCTATACTCTCCCCCCACCCGCTCTGCGGGACCGCTTACGCGGCCGGACCCCTCTGTCGCTACGCGACATCTCCCCACGCTGTGGGGAGTCACCCTCACAGAGGGGGCCTCTAAGCATCCCACCACATAACAGGAGGAACCCCTCATGCAACAAACCATGCAGGCCCAGCAGCTGCGACGGATGGCGGAACGGTCCGCTGTCGCCTTTCTGCTGGCGGTGCTTTGCGTATATCCGCTTTATATCGATAAATTTTCCAACCTCGGCGTTGTCAAATTCACCGGCGTAGCCACTCTGTCCTGGGCGTTCTGCCTGTGGCTGGGGGCGCTGGCCGCCATCGGGGCGCGCCCCCGTGCGGGTCGCCTGCCCTGGCGCACCGACCATGGCCTTTGGGCGCTGGGGGCTGTGGTGGCCACGAGCGTGGTCTCTACCGTTACCTCGCTGTCGCCCGCCATGTCCCTGTGGGGGCTGGGCGGCTACTACGGCGGCTGCATGATGGTGCTGTTCACCGCCGTGGGTTACCTGGCCGTGCGGGCCTTTGCCCCGCAAAAACTGCTCAACGGCCTTACGTTCTGCGCGGGCATTACCACCGCGCTGGTCACGGTGCTGTATGTGCTCAACATTTTTAATATCGACCTTATTGGTACTTATGCCGATACCGCCGTGGTGGAGCGTGCCCAGTTCTTCTCCACCCTCGGCCAGAAAAACTTCTGCTCCGGCTTCATGGCCTTTGCGCTGCCGCTGGTGTTCTATGCGTTTTTGGTGGCCCGCGGGGCGCGGCACACAGTGTTTTACGGTGTGCCGGCCTTTTTCGGCGGGCTGGCGCTGGCGGTGGTGGATGCCGACGGCCTGGCACTGGGCATCGGCACAGCGGTGCTGGTGCTGCTCTGCCAGAAGATTTTCACCACCCGCACCCTGCGGCGGCTGATGGTCATCGGCATGTTTTTCTTTGCCGACGCAGGCTGGATGCAGTACATGCGTACCCACGTCTACACTCAGGGCGGCAAGCCCATTCTGGCGGCCTTCGGCCACTATGCCCAGCTGGGTTTTGCAGTCTGCGCGGCGGTGTGGGCTGTGTTGTTCTTTGCCTTGCGCAGCCGCGAGATCCCGCTGTGGAAAGCAGGCCGCGTGCTGACGGCCATTGCAGTCACATTAGGCGTGGTGCTGGTGGCGCTGGCTAACTTTATGCCGGGCTTCCCGTCGCTGGGAAAGCTCGATGACCTACTGGTATTCAACGATGATTGGGGCACCTATCGCGGCACGGCCTGGCGCATCAGCTGGTCGGCCTGGACGGCGCAGCCTTTCTGGCGTAAGCTGCTGGGCGTTGGTCCCGGCATGATGCACACCGCCGTGGCCCAGTGGGCAGGGGCGGACATCACCGCCCGGATGAAAACGTTTTACGCTGCCCACAACGAGTACCTGGAGCTGCTGCTGACCAGTGGTGTGCTGGGCCTGGCCGCCTGGGTGTGGTTTGTGACGGCGCACCTGCGCAAGGCCGCGCAGAACTGGCTGCGCCCCGGGGTCGCGCCGGTCACGCTGGCGCTGGTCAGCTACCTGGCCCACGCGGCGGTGTCTATCCGTGTGTCGATGATCTTCCCCGAGATCATGCTGCTGTTCGGGCTTTTGCAGGTGTTCTGCCTGCCGCCGGAAGGCGAGGACGCACCCATTCAGCCCAAGGGCAAAAAGGCCAGACAGCCTGTGCCGAATGGAAATAACGCCCCGGCCCCCGGCCTCATCCGCACCTGGATCGGGCCTGCCGCAGCCGCCGTGGTGATGATGGCGGTCTGTGGCGCGGCCTCCCGCGTGGTGTTTGGGTTCCTGTACTAAAGGCAAATGCAGCAGAAGATGTAGATTTCACATTTACCATTTGCCATGGGGAATCCCCCTATGTTAAATGGTAAATATCCCTTGCAAAACCAGCTTTCACCGCCTCGTTCGGAGGCGGGTTTTGTTTTTCTACGGAATTCTCCAAAAAACAAAAGGTTAGGATAGACTAACATCTTGAAAATCGACCCCGCACCCTTTATAATAAAGATAGCTGTGAAAAGCCTAACAAATGCAAAGGAGAGAAAATTATGATCGAATACTCCGCACAGGTCAATAACATGTGCCCGATCACAAAAGGGCCCAAGCACGGTCCCGCCCCCATCCCCGAAGAGGGTCAGTGGGTCAAGGCCTATAAAATTGAGGACATCAGCGGCTACACCCACGGTGTAGGTTGGTGCGCACCCCAGCAGGGCACCTGCAAGCTGAGCCTGAACATCAAGAACGGCATCATCGAGGAAGCCCTGGTCGAGACCATCGGCTGCTCCGGCATGACCCACTCCGCCGCTATGGCTGGCGAGATCCTGCCCGGCAAGACCATCCTCGAGGCCCTGAACACCGACCTGGTCTGCGATGCTATCAACGTTGCTATGCGTGAGCTGTTCCTGCAGATCGTCTACGGCCGCAGCCAGACCGCTTTCTCTGAGAACGGCCTGCCTGTCGGCGCTGGTCTGGACGACCTGGGCAAGGGCCTGCGTTCCATGACCGGTACCATTTTCTCCACCAAGGCCAAGGGCGTCCGCTATCTGGAGCTGACCGAGGGCTACATCCTCAAGACCGCTCTGGACAAGGACAACCAGGTCATCGGCTATCAGTTCGTCCGTCTGGGCAAGATGATGGAGGACATCCGTCACGGCAAGGACCCGAAGGAAGCCTACGAGAAGAACATCGGCACCTACGGCCGCTTCTCTGCCGAGCAGGGCGCTGTCAAGTACATCGACCCGCGTGAAGAATAAGAGAGGGAGGAACATAGATTATGGCAACTTTTGAATCCCAGAATCGCCGTATGCCCAAGATCGAGGCCTGCCTGAAGGCCAACGGCCTGGAGAGCCTCGACGCCTGCAACGAGATGCTGCTGGCCAAGGGCATCGACTGCGACAAGATCATCCGCGGCATCCAGCCCATCTGCTTCGATAACGCTGTCTGGGCTTACACCCTGGGCACCGCCATCGCTGTCAAGCGCGGCCTGAAGAGCGCTGCTGACTGCGCTGCTGCCATCGGCGAAGGCCTGGAAGCTTTCACCATCCCCGGCTCTGTTGCAGAGCAGCGTAAGGTCGGCCTGGGCCATGGTAACCTGGGCGCTATGCTGCTGCACGAGGACACCCATTGCTTCGCCTTCCTGGCTGGCCATGAGTCCTTCGCTGCTGCTGAGGGTGCTATCGGCATCGCCCGTACCGCCAACAAGGTCCGTAAGGAGCCCCTGCGTGTTATCCTGAACGGCCTGGGCAAGGACGCTGCCCAGATCATCAGCCGTATCAATGGCTTCACCTATGTCAAGACCGACTACGACTTCGCCACCGGCGAGCTGAAGGTCGTCGAGACCCTCCCTTACTCTGACGGCGAGCGCGCTGCTGTTAAGTGCTACGGCGCCAACGACGTTCTGGAAGGCGTTGCTATCATGAAGGCTGAGGGTGTTGAGGTTTCCATCACCGGTAACTCCACCAACCCCACCCGTTTCCAGCACCTGGTTGCCGGTACCTACAAGAAGTGGGCTATCGAGAACGGCAAGAAGTACTTCTCCGTTGCTTCCGGCGGCGGCACGGGCCGTACCCTGCACCCGGACAACGTGGCAGCAGGCCCCGCTTCCTACGGCCTGACCGACTCCATGGGCCGTATGCACGGCGATGCTCAGTTCGCTGGTTCTTCCTCCGTCCCGGCTCACGTCGAGATGATGGGCCTGATCGGCGCCGGCAACAACCCGATGGTCGGTATGACTGTCGCCTGCGCTGTTGCTGCTTCTCAGGCCAACGCCTGATCTCTTTTGCAATCGTGTATGGGAGAAACCCCGTTTGTGGGTTTCTCCCATTTTTTATGCCCGTTTTTGTGTATCGCACCAAAGTTACATAGCTGGTCTTGTGCAGATGCAAAGTTATGTGATACAATTTGCATAAAGAAAAGCTTCCCTCTGTGAGGGAGGTGGCACGGCGAAGCCGTGACGGAGGGGAAGACCATGCCAAAGTCTCTCTCCCACCCGCTTCGCGGGAGCCCCCTCGCATAGGGGCCAAATCAGTAAAAGGAGGAATCCGCTATGAAACTTGCCGCCCGCATTGCTATGGGGGTGCTGGCTGTTGTGGCCGTGGCCGCTGTGGGCTTCGGCGTGCTGTACACCAGCCGCATCCAGACCGCAAATTCTATCGAAAAACTGACCGACTACGATGATTACAACCTCTATCGCATGCAGGTCCGCTATGACTACGACCTGGACAAGATGATCGCCAACACCACGGCGGATAACCAAAGCTTTATTGATGCAGCCGTCAAGCAGGCGCTGCCGCTGCTGCCCGTCTCCATCAAAGCGCCTACCTTCGGCTGCAGCGCCTTCCACATCCAGGAGACCGGCGGCGACCACCTGATGGGCCGCAACTACGACTTCAAGCGGGATACCTCGGCCATGCTGGTGTGTACCGCGCCCAAGGGCGGCTACAAATCCATCGCCTTTGCCGCGCTGGATAACCTGGGTGCCAACCAGGCCGATGCCAGCACCAAGGCCAAAATTGCCAGCCTGCTGGCACCCTTTGCCTGCCTGGACGGCATCAACGAGAAGGGCGTTTCTATTGCTGTGCTGACGCTGGACAGCGAACCAACCAAACAGGATACCGGCAAGCCGGTGCTGGCTACCACTATGGCCATCCGCCTGGTGCTGGACCGCGCCGCCACAACCGCCGAGGCCGTGGAGCTGCTGCAGCAGTACGATATGTTTGCCACCAGCGGCCGCGACTACCACTTTTACATCACCGATGCCGCCGGTGACGGCCGCGTGATCGAGTACGATTGTGACGACCCGGCCCGCCCGATGGTCGTGACCCCCAGCCAGCAGGTGACGAACTTCTTTGTGAAGTACAAGGAGAACGTCCTGCCCAACCAGAAAAACGGCATCTACGGCCATGGCCGCGAGCGGTACGACGCCATGGAGGAAGTGCTGGACTCGAACGCCGGAGCCATCACCCCCGACATTGCCTGGCAGGCACTCCAGGCTGCCAGCCAGGAGCCGAACCCCAAAGATGTGACCAGTAATACGCAATGGTCAATTTTGTATGATAATACAAATTGTACGGCAACCATCGCCCTGCGCAGAGATTGGGGGAACAAGACGGAGATTGATTTGGGAGATATGACGGGGTTTTAAACAATAAAGGCTCCCCTCAAGGGGGCGCGATCCTGCCCCGATTTCCTCGTCCTGTTGACAAAACCGAGCATCTGTTCTATAATCAAATGCTGTAAAACATAGTAAATCAGTAGCTTAATGCCTTTGGCGTGAGGGGAACGGAATGCTCAATCAATTTTCTAGAACCGAACTGTTGTTTGGCCACGAGGCCATGGAAAAACTGTATAAGTCCCGTGTGGCGGTCTTCGGCATCGGCGGCGTGGGCGGCTATACCGTCGAGGCGCTGGCCCGTAGCGGCATCGGCACGCTGGATCTCATCGATGATGATAAGGTCTGCCTGACCAACATCAACCGCCAGATTTTAGCCACCCGCAAGACCGTGGGTAAGTACAAGGTCGAGGTCGCCCGCGACCGCATTTTGGAGATCAACCCCGACGCCGTGGTCAATATCTACCAGACCTTCTACACGCCGGATACCAAGGATCAGTTCGACTTTACCCAGTACGACTACGTGGTCGACGCCATCGATACCGTCACCGGCAAGCTGGCCATGATCATGCAGGCCGATGCCGCCGGTACGCCCATTATCAGCTGTATGGGTGCGGGCAATAAGATCAACCCCGCCGCGCTGGAAGTGGCTGATATTTACGAGACGTCCGTCTGCCCGCTGGCCCGCGTCATGCGTACCGAGCTGCGCAAGCGGGGCATCAAGCACCTGAAAGTGGTCTACTCCAAGGAGAAGGCCATCACCCCCGTGGACGATATGGCCATCAGCTGCAGCCAGCACTGCATCTGCCCGCCGGGCACCGCCCGCAAGTGCACCCAGCGCCGCCAGGTGCCGGGCAGCACCGCCTACGTCCCCGCCGTGGCCGGGCTTATCATCGCAGGCGAAGTCATCAACGACCTGGCCGGCAAGCAGCCCGAAATGGTACAGAATTAAACAAAACAAACCGGGAGCGCCTTTCAACGGGTGCTCCCGGTTTTTGTCCTATGGCAATACCGCACAATTCCCGCCTGACGGCTTAAGCACCGCTCCGGCGGATCTCCGCGCCAAGAGCCGCCGCAAGCGGCGGTTGCGCTCCGAAGCGCCTCGCTGCGGCTCGGTGTGCGGCACGGCATCTGCGTTGCCAAAATGCTCAATAATACACAAAGTATTATCTGCGCTTTTGGCTTAGCAGCTGCCGCACCTCGCTCGTCGTATCGGCACTTAGAATTATGCGGTATTGCCCTATTTATCCCCGCATCTTCGCCTGGTGCCCCTCGCCCCAGGCCCATATAGTGTCCAATACGGGCTTTAAGCTGTAGCCCAGGTCGGGCAGGGTATACTCCACCCGGGGCGGCACCTCGGCATAGACGGGGCGCAGCTTGTTGATTCTGTGGACAGTTACTGCGTAGGTTGTGCTGGCGCGGCGGGGGAGGGGGTGCTGCTGGTTTCAGCGCTGGCCCTGTCCAGCAGCACCTTGCACTTGCAGACCATCTCGCCGGTTTTCAGCAGGGTGGGCTGCAGGTACTCCGGGCTAAGTTCCTCACCGATGGTGGCCAGTGCCTCGGCAAAAAAGCGGTTCACCTCGTCGTCCAGCACGCCCAGCGCCAGGGCGCGGTGCGCATAGCCCGCCAGCCCGTGGACGCCCAGGAGGATGAGCACCTTTAAGCTGCGGACGTCCTCCGGTGCGTTCCAGATGTTGGCCATGTTGTAATCGGCCGTCCGCCCGCAGGGAGAGGCGCAGATGGCGCAATCGGGCACAACCTTGAACTTTTCCGCATGCACCCGGTCGATGAGCGAGAGGACCTCGGCCTCGTTGCAGGCAGCAGCCGGGCTGTTCGCCGCCAAGGCTTCGATCATCACCTGCCAGGTCGCATCGCTTACCGCAGGGGCGGTATCCGCCGCCCGCGCCAGCCCCACCAGCGCCCCGGTCAGCTCATCCTGTAAGGCGGTGGTGTTGAATGTGTTGGTATCCATAGTCCCTCGTTTGTGGTTATAAGTGTACGGCTTCCGGCAGCTCCTGCACCCATACGGTGTCACCACCAACGGGTTTTGAGTCGGCCCAAACCAGCGGAACCCCGCGGACTTTTTAGGAGTTTTGGGGGGATTTATTTTCCACCATTCTTTAGCAAAAAGATACCACATTTCGATATAAATGTCAAATTCCAAACGCATTTTCGGTAAGGATTATAACGACTATCTGCTGGCGGCTCGTAGACTTATGCAAGGCGGGGTCAGGGCTTGCTCATGCTGCCGGCTCAACCGTTAGTTATAATTTTATATCCACATAACGAAAAAAATCTTGAAACGATTTTGCGGCAATGCTATAATACATATTGTATTCGTTGGTATATACTGTTCAAAAAAGCTGCTGACAACCAGACGGGGATGATGCTTCCATGGTATTTTGAAATCAGCGGAGAAAGATGGGAAAGAATGAAAAACTCCGGAACGCGCAAAGCCATGCAGACCCCGATAAGGAAAAGCATCTGTGCAATGCTGTGCCTGCTGCTGCTGTCAGCCTTGCTCCCCGTGAAGGCTGCCGCAGAAACCGCCCCCGCCAAGGTCGTCCGTGTCGGCTCGTTTGAGGACACCTTCAACTATGTCAACGAGAAGGGCGTAAGAAAGGGCTACGGCTACGAATTGCTGCAGACCTTATCCGGCTATACAGGCTGGCAGTTCGAGTATGTGAGCTGCGACTGGTCCGACTGCTTTGAAAAACTCAAAAACGGCGAAATCGACATTATGGGCGATATTTCCTATACGCCGGATCGCGCCGAGGAAATGCTGTTTTCGGACGAGCCGATGGGCGAAGAAAAATACTACCTCTACGCCGATCTTACGCGCGAGGACATCACCGCTTCTGACTTCAAAACGCTGAACGGCAAAACAATCGGCGTTCTGATGGGAACCGAGCCGGAGGCGATGCTGACCGAGTGGGAAGAAAAATACGACCTGAAAACGCAGCACGTCAACATCGCCAACAATGAGGATGTAAAGCAAAAGCTGGCAAACCGCGAAATCGACTGCTTTGTTTCGCTGGAAGAAGCCTTCTGGACAGAGCTTGGCATCTCGACCATAACCCGCGTGGGAAGCTCCGGCATCTACTATGCAATCAACAAAGACCGCCCCGACATCAAGGAAGAACTGGACAGTGCAATGCGCGTGCTGGGCGAATCGGAGCCTTTTTATATAACGGATCTGTATAAACGGTATTTCTCGCTGGATTATACCCCCATCCTTACGGGCGAGGAAAAGGCGTGGGTCAAAGAACACGGTGCCATCAAGATGGGCTTTCTGACAAGCGACAGCGGCGTCAGCACCTATGACCCTGCCACAGGGGAGATTACCGGGACAATCACCGACTATATTCAGTTTGCCAAAGATTGTCTGGGCAATCAGGAACTGGAATTCCAGATGGTCGGTTATGACAGCAAAGAAGCGGAACTCGATGCGCTGAAATCTGGCGAAATCGACATGGTTTTCCATTTCGACCAGAGTCCCAATCTGGCGGAAGAGTACCGCGTTGCCTGCACCAACACAACGTGGACCTCCAACATGATGGCGGTCACGAACAAACAGCACTTTAACGAAAACCAAACGAACCGCGTTGCCGTTCCCCAAAACAAGCTCTCGCTGACAAGGTACCTTGCGGTTTATTATCCGCAGTGGGAAATCGTGGACTGTGCTACACAGGAGGACGCGGCAAAGCTGGTCAAGGACGGACAGGCGGACTGCTTTGTCACAGGGGTCAGCAGCCAGGAAAATTACAGCAAGAAATACGACTTTTACAGCGTTCCGCTGCCAAACCCCGCCAAATCCTGCTTTGCGGTCAACAGCGGAAACGGCATCCTTCTGTCCATCCTGAACAAAACGATCAAGGCCATGCCGGCCAATATGCTTACCGGCGCTCTGGCGATGTATAAAAGCGCCGCGCGGAAGGTTACCCTTGGCGAGTTTATAAGGGACAACTTCGTTATGGTTCTGCTGGGCGGCAGCATTTTTGTGGCAGTTATTCTGCTCGCGATCCTGAAGCTGCTTCAAAAGGCGCGCAAAGCCGAGGCTGCCGCAAGAAAAGCCGCCAACGACACGCAGGAGCTGAATGCAAAATTGCAGATTGCCGCGGAAAACGCCGAGAGCGCGAACCGCGCCAAATCCACCTTCCTGTTCAATATGTCGCATGACATCCGCACACCCATGAACGCCATTATCGGCTACGCAGACCTGGCCGCCCGACATTCGGACGACCCTGCCAAGCTGAAAAAATACATGAAGAACATTCAGGTGTGCGGGCAGAACCTGCTGATGCTGCTGAACAATGTGCTGGACCTTGCCCGCATCGAGAACGATAAGACGGAGATGGAGTATTCGGTTTCGGATGTCGAGAAGGATTTCCGAAATTGCATTGCCATGTTCCGAAATCAGGCAGACAGCAAGAATCAGACGCTTACGGTGACCACGCACTTGCTGCACCCGTATATCTATGCGGATGTTCCGCACCTGACCGAGGTCTGCACAAACCTTGTCAGCAACGCTGTCAAATACACAGGAACCGGCGGCACGATCCGCTGCGATGTTACGCAGAAGCCCTGCGAAAAAGCGGGCTGGTGCGATACGGTGATTACGGTTGCCGATAGCGGCATCGGCATGTCGCAGGAGTTCCAGCAGCGTATCTTTGAGCCGTTTGAACGGGAACGCACGTCCACCGTCAGCAAGGTGGAAGGCAGCGGCATCGGGATGGGCATCGTGAAAAAGCTGGTCGGGCTGATGGGCGGTACCGTGGAGGTGGAGAGCAAAATCGGTGTCGGCTCCACGTTTGCCGTGACCATTCCCAGCCGCATTGCGTCCGAGGAGGAAGCACAGGCAAAACGAGAAATCAACCCCTCGGACAAAAAGTGCCTGTGCGGTACAAGAATTCTGCTGACCGAGGATAACGACCTCAATGCGGAGATTGCCGCCGAGCTATTGCAGGAGGAAGGCTGCACGGTAGACCGCGCAAAAGACGGCGTGGAATGTGTGGATATGCTGGAAAAGGCGGCAAACGGAACGTATCAGATTATCCTTATGGATATCCAGATGCCCGTGATGAACGGCTACGATGCGACAAGAAAAATACGAAGGATGGGCGACCCCCACAAGGCGAATATCCCCATTGTCGCGATGACGGCAAACGCCTTTTCCGAGGACAGACAAGCGGCACTGGATGCCGGGATGAACGACCATATCGCAAAGCCGATCGATATGAACATTCTTGTATCGACCCTGCGGAAATACCTTTGATGCGGACAGAAAGTCGTCGTATAAAGGTTGCCGTATATAAGAACGACCCATAGACCGCAATACAACCTATAAACGAATACCGCCGGGGAGTCTTCCCGTTTTTGGAAGGCATCCCCGGCGGCTTTTTGGTTTATATAGAAGTGATTCTGACTTACAAGCCAATCTTCCCATCTGGAACCCAAGGACACGGCGGTATATAAGCTCATCACGACCAAGCCGGGCGAGGCGACATCAGAGAGATGATAGAATCACCAACGCCGCCCATTTTTCAAACAGCAATGTGTTCCGGTACAACTTTTCTGTAAGCAGCAAAAAATGAATTTATTTGAATTTATTCTGATTTTTGACTTGTCCATCGACGACTTATATGGTATAATACCTGCATCCAAGTTCATAAGCAAACCCGGCGCAAGCCGGCGACGCAAAGCTATAGGGACCCATTGGGTCAGCCAGTTGCCAGCAAGAAATTGTTGCTTTTTCTGTCATCAGTAGCTTTGTGTTCTTTTTTGAAAACATGGGTTGACAAGGGTGAATGCACAGCGATATACTGACCACAGAACGGAGCGGAGCAGAGCAACTATAATGCTCTGCCGTTTTCGGTTACCCGCAAATATTGTTTTATAAGGTTAGATAACGCTTTCAGGTATGGGTTCGCCATACCTTGAAAGCGTTGTTTGTTTTTTTAGGCGCCATACATATAAAGGTAGAGGGGATTGTACTATGAATCTTGTAAAGCGAGCCGGTGTTTACAGGGAACTGGCCATTCTGACAGCGATGCTGATTCTAACGGCGCTGCTGTCTTTCCCGGCGCGTGCGGAAGAGGCGGAAAGCCAGCATGAGCACGTGCGCGTTGGCTTTTTTGCGATGGACGGCTATCACATGATGGATGAGGATGGAAACCGCAGCGGTTACGGCTATGATTTCCTCCGCCTGATGGCGCGCTATTGGGATGCAGACTATGAGTACATCGGCTATGACAAAAGCTGGGAGGATATGCAGCGGATGCTGCTGGACGGCGAGATCGACATGGTCACTTCTGCCCGCAAAACGCCTGACCGCGAAGAATTGTTTGATTTTTCCCGTCCCATCGGAACCAGCAACGATATCCTGACGATTCGCGGCGATAATACTGCTATCGTTGAGGGGCAATACAGTACCTACAATGGGATGCGTGTTGCACTCCTGAACGGAAACTCCCGGAATGCTGAATTTGCAGAGTATGCACAGACCAAAGGCTTTACCTACCAATCGGTTTATTTCGATTCGACTGAGAAGATGGCAGAGGCCCTTCAGGACGGAACGGTCGATGCCATTGTCACCAGTTCCCTGCGCAGGATAAACAACGAGCGCATCCTTGAAAAATTCGGCAGCAGTGATTTTTATGTGATCGTCAAAAAAGGAAATACCGAGCTTCTGAACCAGGTAAACTATGCAATCGATCAGATGAACGCCGCCGAGGGCAACTGGAAAACGACCCTCTATAACAAAAATTACGAAAGCACCGATGCCAAAAATCTGGAGTATACGGAAGAAGAAAAGCGCATCATCGCCCAATATTCCAAGGACAATCCCCTTCACATCCTGTGCGACCCGACCCGGTATCCCTATTCTTATACAGAAGATGGCGAGGTAAAGGGCATTCTCCCGGACTATTTCCGGAAGGTAGCGGACTATGCCGGGCTTTCCTATGAATTTCTTGTCCCCGCAACCAGAGATGAATATATCGCGTATCAAAGCGATAAGACCGCGGTAGACATCAGCATTGATGCGCGATTGGATACGGACAATTACGCAGAAACCAAAGGATGGGGATTGACCGCACCCTATATCACGATGCGCATGGCAAGGGTGACGCGGAGAGATTTTGACGGGAACATCCATGTCGTCACCACGGTCAACCAGACCGCGTCCAAGTCGATCGAAGATGCAGTGGCACCCGGTGCGGAAAAACTGATGTGCAGTACCCGTCAGGAGATGATGGAGGCTGTCCGTGACGGCAAGGCGGATGCAGCGTTTGTCTACTATTATATGGCGCAGGCGTTTATCAACGGCGACACGACAGGCACCATGACCTACACGCCGCTGGAACAGCCCACCTTCAGCTACCGCATGGTGGTTTCCTCCAAGGAAAATCACGCGCTGGCAGGTATCCTGACAAAGGCAATATACGCGATGCCGGAGAATCTTGTCGAGGATCTTGCGGCGCAGTACACCGCATATAAAGCGACCAATCTGACCTTTGCAGACATGATCCGCCTGCATCCGGTTGCGGCTTTGCTTATCATCGTATTTATCTCTTGTATGGCGGTCACGCTGATCATTATTATGAGCCGTTTGCAGACGCGCAGAAAATTACAGCTTGCCGCCCAGCAGAAAGCAGAAGAAATGACCACCCTTGCAGAGCAGGCGCAGGCCGCCAGCAAAGCAAAAAGTGTCTTCCTTTCCAATATGTCCCACGATATCCGTACCCCGATGAATGCCATCATCGGCTTTACGAATATCGCGTTGCATCAGGATTCTGTACCCGAAATCCACAACTGCCTGAAAAAAATCGAGGACAGCTCGGATCATCTGCTGTCCCTGTTGAATGATATACTGGATCTGAGCCGCATCGAAAGCGGAAAGGTGGTATTCTCCCCGGTTCCGGCAGATATCACCGCCGTTACGGATAGTGCAATTGAGATCATAAACGGTACCCTTCTGAACCGGAGCCTGAACTTTGAGGTACACCGTGAACCGATGGAAAATCCCTATGTCATGACGGAGCCTGTCCGCATCCGGGAGATTCTGGTCAACATCCTGAACAACGCCGTAAAATTCACCAATGACGGCGGTACGATCCGTCTGGATGTGAGCAACCGTCCGGGAGCCGATGCACAGCACAGGGTGGTTTGCTATCGAGTTCAGGATACCGGTGTCGGTATGAGCGAGGAATTCCAGACAAAGCTCTTTGACGAATTCGAACAGGAGAAAAACGACGCAAGAACGCAGTATAAAGGCACAGGTCTGGGTATGCCCATCGCAAAGAGATATGTAGAATTGATGGGCGGAACCATTGCGGTGGAAAGCAAAAAAGGAGTCGGCACGACCTTTACCGTGGAAATCCCCATGGAGCTGACAAGCTCTGAAAAGGTCGAAAAAACAAAGAAGCCGGCAAAGCGCAAAAGCCTGAAAGGGATCAAGGTGCTTCTGGCAGAGGATAACGATTTGAACGCCGAGCTTGCCACGATATTGTTAGAGGATTCGGAGATGATCGTAACCCATGCGGCGGACGGGCAGGAGGTTGTCGACCTGTTTGCCAATCACCCGGCGGGTACCTATGATATTATCCTGATGGACATTATGATGCCGAAAATGGACGGACTGCAGGCAGCAAAAGCCATCCGCGCCATGCAGGCGGAACGCCCGGATGCAGAAGAAATCCCCATCATTGCACTGTCGGCCAACGCTTTTGCGGAGGATGTGCAGACCTCTCTGGATGCGGGCATGAACGGTCATGTTTCCAAGCCTCTTAATGTGGCAGAGGTAGCCAAAGTCATTGCGAGAAATCTGAATAAGTCATGACAGCTTTTTGCAAATCAAGGCAGGTGGTTTCTGGTAAAGATAAAAATTCAATAACCGGCGAAGCAAAGGCACGGCTGTCAACATTTTGACAACTGTATAGCTTTTGAATATGTTTATAAAAACATGGAATGGATGTTGGAATCTTGTCGTTATCATGATAAAATATTTAGATTATCCTGTCTGACATTGCCCGCGCACTTTGCAGAACGCGGCGCACCAAACAGGAACCCCGCAAAGAAATTACAGCAGTATTTTTATAGGTCGTGATGGTATTGTTAAAAAGCCCGGGCAGCCTGCCGGATAAGGGCAGGCTGTCTTCAGGCCGTGAGGAGAACGATTGGATGAAAAAGAAACGACTGTACAAAGTTTTTGTCCTGCTTGCAGCCATGGTGCTGAGCTTGTCCCTGCTGACCGGATGCGCCGGAAAAAGCACCGAGGCAGTGCAGGCGCAGGAGGACGCCGAAACCATTCAGGTATATCTGTGGACCAACAACCTGTACGAAAAGTACGCTCCCTACGTGCAGTCGCAGCTGCCGGATGTAAACATTGAGTTTATCGTGGGCAACAACGATCTGGACTTCTACAAATTTTTGCAGGAAAACGGCGGTTTGCCGGACATTATCACCTGCTGCCGTTTCTCCCTGCACGATGCTGCCCCCTTAAAGGACAGCCTGATGAACCTTGCTACCACCAACGAGGCGGGTGCCATCTACAATACCTACCTCAACAGCTTCAAAAATGAGGACGGCAGCGTAAACTGGCTGCCAGTATGCGCCGATGCCCACGGTCTTGTGGTCAACCGCGACCTTTTTGTGCAGTACGGCATCCCGCTGCCCACCGATTACGCCAGCTTTGTCGCTGCCTGTAAGGCCTTTGAGGAAGTGGGCATCCGCGGCTATACCGCCGATTATCTGTACGACTACACCTGCATGGAAACGCTGCAGGGGCTTTCTGCTGGCGAGCTTACGACCATAGCAGGGCGCAAATGGCGCACCGCCTACAGCGACCCCGCCAACAACACCCGTGTCGGGCTGGACGATACCGTGTGGCCGGGCGGCTTCGAGCGTATGGAGCAGTTCATCCAGGACACAGGTCTTACGGCGGCGGATCTGGAGCTGAATTACGATGACGTGGTCGAGATGTTCGGCAACGGGCAGCTTGCCATGTACTTCGGCTCCTCCGCCGGTGTAGGGATGTTCCAAGAGCAGGGTATTGACGCAACCTTTTTGCCGATCTTCAGCCAGAACGGGGAAAAGTGGCTGATGACCACGCCCTACTTCCAAGTGGCATTGAACCGCGATTTGGAGCAGGACGCCGCGCGGCGCGAAAAGGCGATGCAGGTTCTGCACGTCATGCTGTCGGAGGATGCGCAGGAACAGATCCTTGCGGAAGGGCAGGACCTGCTGAGCTACAGCCAGAGCGTAAGCTACCACCTGACCGACACCATGAAGGACGTGCGCTCGGTAGTGGAAGAAAACCATATGTATATCCGCATCGCCTCCAACGATTTCTTTGCCATCTCGCAGGATGTGGTCTCCAAGATGATTGCGGGCGAATATGACGCCGAGCAAGCCTATCGAGCGTTTAATGCCCAGCTTCTGGCAGGGGAAAAGCCCGACACAAGCGACATTGTGCTGACCAGCGAAACCGCTTATTCCAATGTGTTCCACAAAAACGGCGGCAATGCGTCCTTCTCGGTTATGGCAAACACGCTGCGCGGGCTTTACGGCACGGATGTGTTGGTGGCACCCGCCAGCAGCTTTACCGGCAGCGTGCTGCAGGCCGACTATACCAAGGCAACGGTGCGCGCCATGATCATGCCCAACGGGCTTATGTCGTACCAGCGCACCATGACGGGCGCCGAGCTGAAGGACACCCTGCGCGCCTTTGTGGAGGGCTGCGAGGGCGGCTTTACCCCGTTCAACCGCGGTTCCCTGCCGGTGGTCAGCGGCATCGCCCTGCAGGTACAGGAGAACGACGGCAGCTATACGCTGACCGGCGTTACCCGCAGCGGGCAGCCCCTGCGGGACGATGATACCGTTACCGTGACCTGCCTGGCGACAGAAAAGCAGATGGCACCGCTGCTGCAGGACGAAACCCGCGCGTTTGAGCGCGGGGAAGCCACGGTCAAAAACACTTGGAGCGATGCGGTTTGCAGCGGCAGCGTGATGCTTGCCGCGCCGGAAAGCTATATTACGTTAGGGGGGGGGTAAAACGCTATGGAAGATGATAAGCGAAAACTGAAAACAAAGCGCCGTTTTCCGCGCAAAGGGCTGACCGCCGCTGCTGTTCTGCTGGCAATCGCGTTTTTTGTCTGCCTTAGCGTGCAGTACCTTTCGTTTGTATCCAAAACCGTCTACGAAGAAAGCACCGCGCATCTGGATGAAATTCTGCATAAATCCAACAATATGCTAAGCATGATCGCCAACAAAAACATCTCCTATCTGCATTTGTGGAACGGCTTTCTGGACAGCAACCCCGACGATGACGGCATACAGGCGTATCTGGAATCCGCAAAGAAGGAGCTGGGGTTTGCCGAAATCTACTTTCTTTCTTACGACGGTAACTACATAACACCCGGCGGCGAAACGGGTTATCTTGGTTTGCAGAGCAACCTCGACGAGAAGCTTGCCGACCAGAACGACATTGTGATGAACGCGGTTTTGCCGGGGCAGGACCCGATGCTGGTGTTTATCTGCCCCGAAACCAAGGGTGTTTACCGCGGCTTTGCCTACGATGCCATTGCCATCAGCCGCTACAACAGCGTTGTGATGAAAGCCGTGGACGATTCGGCGTTTGGCGGAACTGCCAGCAGCTATGTTATCTACCCGGATGGGCAGGTTGTGATTGAAAATATCGCAGAGGGAGAGGAATCCATCTATAACCTTGTTGCGGTACTGCGCGATTATTCCGACCTTACCGAGGCGCAGATGCAAGACCTTGCCAATGACTTTGCAAAAGGTGTCAGCGGAAACCGTGAGGTAACGCTGGGCGGCACAAGATACTATCTGGTGTACGAAAGCACCGGCATCCAGAACTGGATCTTGGTAGGGCTTGTCCCCGTGGATGTCGTCAATGCCGGTATGAATCAGCTTTGGCTGCGCACGGTGCAGATTGTAACCGGCATTGTTTTGACGATTGCCGTGCTGATCATTCTGCTGGTTACGCGCTGGGGTCACGTCAAGCTGCGCCGCAAGGATTACGAGATTCTGTGCCGGGACGAGCTGTTCCAAAAGCTGTCCCAAAACGTGGACGACGTTTTCCTGATGCTGGATGCAAAAACCTACAAGGCAGATTATATCAGCCCGAACATGGAACGGCTGCTGGGTTTGACGCGGGAGAGTGTGCGCGAAAATATCAATACCTTGGCGCTGCTGCACCCGAAGGATTTCCCCGACCGCACCAAAAATTATCTGGAAGGGCTTGCGGGCGGCGAACAGCGCGAATGGGACATGGAGTATGTACATCAGAAAACAGGGGAACGGCGCTGGTTCCATGTGGTTGCCATGGGCAGCGAGGTCGAGGGACAAACCAAGTACATTTTGGTTTTGTCTGACCGCACCGCCGACAGGCAGGTGAATCAGGCCCTCTCGGATGCCGTTGCCGCCGCCGAAAACGCCAACCGCGCCAAGAGCACCTTCCTTTCCAATATGTCCCACGATATCCGCACCCCCATGAACGCCATCATCGGCTTTACCACGCTGGCAGTCAGCCATCTGGACGACAAGGACCGCATGAAGGAATACCTTACCAAGATACTTGCCTCCGGAAACCACCTGCTTTCGCTCATCAATGATATTCTGGATATGAGCCGCATCGAAAGCGGAAAAATCCAGCTGGACGAAACTGAGGTCAATCTGTCCGATGTGCTGCACGACATAAAAACCATCGTCAGCGGGCAGATTTACGCAAAGCAGCTGGAATTGTATATGGACGCAATGGATATTACCGATGAGGACGTCTATTGCGATAAGACCCGGCTGAATCAGGTTCTGATGAACCTTTTGTCCAACGCTATTAAGTTCACCCCCGCAGGCGGCACCGTGTCGGTGCGGGTGCGCCAGCTCGCCGGCAAGGTCGGCGGCTGCGGGCAGTATGAGTTCCGCGTCAAAGACAGCGGCATCGGTATGAGCCCGGAGTTTGCCAAAAAGATCTTTGAACCCTTTGAGCGCGAGCGAACCTCCACGGTAAGCAAAATACAGGGCACCGGGCTGGGGATGGCCATTACCAAAAACATTGTGGATATGATGGGCGGCACCATTGAGGTGCAGACCGCGCCGGAAAAAGGCTCTGAATTTATCGTTCGTGTGCCGCTGCGCGTGCAGGAAGAACACCGCAAGACGGTAAAAATCACCGAGCTGGAGGGTCTGAAGGCGCTGGTGGTGGATGATGATTTCAACACCTGCGACGGCGTGACCAAGATGCTGGTCAAGGTGGGTATGCGTGCCGAGTGGACGCTTTCCGGCAAGGAGGCCGTGCTGCGCGCACGGCAGTCCATCGAGATGGGCGATACCTATAAAGCCTATATTATCGACTGGCGTCTGCCGGATATGAACGGCATTGAGGTCACCCGCCAGATCCGCAGCCTGCACGATGATACGCCCATTATTATCCTTACCGCCTATGACTGGTCCGACATTGAGGTGGAGGCAAAGGCAGCCGGTGTCACGGCGTTCTGCTCCAAGCCGATGTTTATGTCTGACTTGCGCGACACGCTGATGACCGCCATCGGGCAGAAGCAGGCGCAGGAGGAGCAGGGCGTGTTGCCCCAAAAGACTACCGACTTTAAGGGTAAGCACATCCTGCTTGCCGAGGATAACGAGCTGAACCGCGAGATTGCCGTGGAGATTCTGAACGCCTATGGCTTTGAGGTCGATACCGCCGAAAACGGCGCGGTCGCCGTGGAAAAGGTCAGCACCGCAGCGCCGGGGCAGTACGATTTGGTACTGATGGACGTGCAGATGCCGATCATGGACGGCTACACCGCCACCCACCGCATCCGCGAATTGGAAAACCCTGTCTTGGCGTGCATCCCCATTCTTGCCATGACGGCGAACGCCTTTGATGAGGACCGCCGCAACGCCCTGGAAAGCGGTATGAACGGTTTCTTGTCCAAGCCCATCGTGATTGCCGATCTTGTGCAGGAGATGCGCAAAATACTGTAATGCGCTATTTTTTCGGAATCAGGAATTGGCAAAGGCGCATATTCTGCTGGTTCGAGCGCAAAAAGCCCGTTTGCCATTCATTCGTCAGCGCCATTGAAAGCTGCAGCAGGGGCTTTTCTTCCTGTGCCGCCCGGGCGCTGCTGTCGTTGTGCCTATAAAACAGCACCAGCTGCCACGGAGACGTGACGGCTGGTGCTGTTTTATTTTAGGGGGGCGGTGTTTCATCAACGCTGACGGTAAAGATTACGGTGCTGGTATCTTGTGGCCCCGGACTATGTGACACGGGTTTTCCGCGAAATGCTCTTGAAGAATGGTTTCCGCCCGATTCGCTATCACGACCTCCGCCACTCCTGCGCCAGCTTGCTAATCAAGAACAAAGTCACAATGAAAGAGGTACAGATGTGGCTGGGACATTCCAGCTTTTCCACCACGGCCAATATTTATGCCCACATTGACGTGGACAGCAAAATGGAGGCTGCGAACATGATTGCCAGCGAAACCAACCTTGGCGAACTCCCCGAAAAAAAATCTCCCAAGCAAAAAATCGCTTAGGAGAAAACTCCGTTGGTCGAACTTGTCCGCCAAAACCAACGGAAAATAAATCCGTTTTGTCTGCCATTTGGGTTAAAAGTGGCAGACAAAATGGCAGACAAGCCTAAATCTTGTCTGCCAAACAAAAAGTACCTAAGCGGTAAAAACCACTTAGGTACGATTGGTGCCGGTGATGGGGGTCGAACCCATACGGTGTCACCACCAACGGATTTTGAGTCCGTCTCGTCTGCCAATTCCAACA